>Ga0302300_1000016_pt1 | contig 274121 bp, 226 predicted proteins | sample III_Palsa_E1_1_FD_198756 | JGI IMG/M metagenome (GOLD analysis project Ga0302300, IMG submission 198756) | Peat permafrost microbial communities from Stordalen Mire near Abisko, Sweden - III_Palsa_E1_1 | ecosystem: Environmental > Terrestrial > Soil > Palsa > Peat permafrost | place: Sweden...
CGGGACTCACTATCGCATGGATTGCCACGTCGCTTCGCTCCTCGCAATGACGGGTAATTAATGAACTCAAGGAACCATGATGCCTAATATTGATAATCCTATGATTTTAGCACTAGCCACCGCATTACCAGATTATAGTGAATCGCAAAATTTAATCGGTGAAAAAGTAGCAGAATTTTTAAACCCCTCAGAAAAAGTCAAACGAAGTATTATTGACCTGCACCAAAATTCAGGAATTAGTAGACGATATTCTGTGCTAAAAGATATCAAGCTGCCAGCGAATGAGTTTGAGTTTCTTAATGAATGCCAGCCTACCACGCTTGAAAGAAATAAAATTTATATGCAGGAGGCGCCAAAATTAGCAGAAAAAGCAGTTCTCAATCTATTAGAGCAGTATAACCGTGATAAAAATGAGATTACTCATTTAATTTCAGTTTCATGTACTGGCGTAATGGCACCTGGTATTGAATTTTTACTTCAACAATCGCTATCCTTAAACCCAACCTTACGTCGCTTGGGAATTAATTTTATGGGTTGTTTTGGCGCATTTAATGGTATGGCAGTGGCAAGTGCTTTAGCACAACAAAATCCTCAACATCGCGTCATAGTGGTTTGCACTGAATTATGTTCATTACATTTTCAAACTGAATTAGAGCCGGAAATAATCGTTGGCAATTCGCTTTTTGCTGATGGTGCTGCTGCGGTGTTAATTGGCTGCGAACCACGGGAAAATGAAGAGCCTTTGTGGGAGCTTAAAAAGTTTGCCTCGCTAGCCATTGAAAATTCCATTGATAAAATGACTTGGCAACTTGCTGATACTGGGTTAATCATGGGATTATCACGCCAAGTTCCAACTTACATTAAACATAACGCACATCGATTGCTTTCACTATTAAACACAGAGAATCATGAAGTATCGCAATGGGCCATTCATCCCGGCGGTAGAAAGATCATTGAGATGATTGAGCAAAGTCTTAACTTAACGTCTGAACAAACACAGGCATCGTGGCATGTGCTTGAGAATTACGGCAATATGTCTAGTGCAACATTTTTATTTGTTTTAGATAAACTGCGTGTTGATAGGAAGGGATATCTTCTGGGGATGGGGTTTGGTCCAGGGTTATCTCTCGAGGGCTTAATGCTACATGCTGCATGAATTAATTAGGTGGAACTAACCAACAAATTCCTTCCTGATAAGGTGAAAAGACCACATCTAAAAAAGCCGGTGGTGGTACTAATTATCGTGAAGTTAAGGCTGAGAAAGTCTAAGTTTTAAGCGATTTTTCCTATACGCAAGCTGTTTCGTCTACTGGCGCGCTCTAAAACCAAATGTTGTTTTGTGCTGGGAGCATATACAGTACTGGTTAGCTGTTTAAAATAACCCGCTCCATTTCTATTTATTTCACGCATTTCAGCATGAATACATTTCCCAAGTTCATTGAGTTCTCCTGAGGGTGTAAATCCATAATTAGCAGCAAAAAAACGCAATAATTCACAATAACTGCGAGTGTAGTTGTTTTTAACACCTAAATAGCGAGCGTTATTGCGAGAAAAATTGTCTGGTCTCATTAAAGCATTTTTTACAAAATCGTTTGCCTCAATTTGCAATTTATTTAAAATATCTTGTTGCCGCGGTGAGTTTTTCTTTTTTATCCCATTTGCTTGAGCGCTGAAGTAAGTCACAACTCTATCTGCATAAGTTTTCTTATCATTATCCTTAAGGCTATTTTTAAAAATATTTTCTAAATCGCTGGCACTAAGTACACAGGGTTGGTGGTTTTTCCATTTCTGAATAATAAGTGCACGCTTATCTCCTGGTATCTTACAACAAACATATGATTTAGCAGAAGATGATTTACTTTGGTAATGCTCCGTGTAGATTAATGATACGGGCCTCTCGCGAGGATGTAATGGTGTTACTGTGAGCGCTTGATTATAATGCTTACTTTTTTGTATTTCCGGATGACTTTTTTTAATTTCTTGTATTTCATGAGCTTGGTGCTTATAGAATGTTTCAATGCAGCGAAAAGCTTTAATAAAAGAGCGAGTGGTAACTCTATGAGACAAATCAAATAAACGATGCCTAACTTCAGTTAACGGGCATTCAGCAGGGTTTTTAGCTATCCAACTCAAGAATGCTATCGCTTCTTTGGAGCGTTTTTCGTGGTTTTGAATATTTTGTGTAACAAGAGGATCGAACCAATTAATTAAAACTTGCAAATATTGCTGTTTTTTTTCAATGATGGAGCCAGTAAGGTTTTTCTTAAGATAGTCATTCAATAGTTTAGGATCGTTTTGACTGGCGGGATTTGGGTCTAGTATTAGCGGTAGTGCTAATTCATCAGCATCGTCTATATCATCTAAATCAGTATTGTTGTAGTAGTATAACCCACCTCGTGGGCGGTATGGCATTATCTCTACGATTTGCTGTCTGATGTTACGGCAGTGGTACTCTAAAATATCAAAGGCGCTATAAACCGCGGGTGTTTGAGCTGAATAAGGTAAATTATCCTCTTGCTCAGTTAGAAGACTTTTATTATTGGTATCAATCATCCATTTAAGAAACTGAATAGCCTCTATTTCTCGATATTTACGTTCTTCTGGGTTAGTAGTTGATAATTGTTGCGATGAAAACCATTTTCCTAGAGCTATTAAATATAAATTTTTCTTACTAGCAAGGACGCTCACATCCCGGAATTGCTGTTTAAAAAAGATTTCTAAATCCCGCGGATGGTTTACCTTGTGGTTATCTAAAACTACGATAGAAGCCCGAATGCTTTTTCTATTTATGCGCGTTAATGTAGAAGACATATTACACCCCTACAAATTAAGACTCTCTTTTTTAATGCTAGCTTGGTACAACTGCCAAGTCAATAGAAAAGAAAGTGGTGATGATGCTCATTAACTAAAAGTAACTAGTAGACTTGCTATGCCAAGTAAAATAACCCGCTATTTACGCCTATACCTATGGCGATATTTTGCAGGATAGTAGTGCTAAACAATGCCATAATTCATTCTGTTTTTGCTGGGCGGGGCTAATATATTAATTTATTTGACAGGATAGAGTAGCTCTAGTAGTTTACTGGGCATGCTTACTAATTAATGAGTATATTTTATGTTTAGACGGCTACTTACAAAATATTCTAAAAAGATCCCCCTTTAATTCTGCAAATCATGCAGTTATAAAAAAATCTATAGCCCCAGAACATCGACTACTTACTTCTATTCAAAGACCTGCCAAGGCTGCTTCTTTTACACAACAGTTCAGAAATGAGCAAAATACAAAACAAGATCAAACTTTACAGTATCAACCGACATTACCACTTTCCTGGTTTGCTGCATTAACTGCACCAGTAGTATTCATGCAACATATAAATGCCGAGGGACAAGCTGACACTACTCCCTTTGTATCATCAGAATTGGAAAAAGGTGAGCTTATATCAGAACGTGATACTCTATTGAATACAGTGTGTAATTTAATCGAGAGGGAGGGGTACTCAAAAGCCTTTGCATTAATTGAAAATTGGCTTGAATCTTCGCCAGATGATATTGAATTTCTTCGTCTTAAAGCGGATGTCTTATTTAGTATGGGCAATGATTTTTATCAGCAAGCTATTATTGTTTATAAATCAGTGGCGGCAAGACAGCCGCGAGAAGTTGCGGTTCTTTTAAGGTTAGGAGAGCTTTACGTCAATACTAATCAACCAGTAGAAGCAGAAAATGCATATAACGCGATTATTGCAACAATTGATGCGCAATCTGCTGAGGCTTTTCATGGTCTTGGAAGAGTTTTTCTTATTAGGTTTTCATTAGAAAAAGACCTTACTCAAAAAGAAAAACTGAAAGAAAGAGCAAAAGGATATTTTAAAACAGCTTTAGAGAAGGATCCAAACTGCCTAAAAGCGCATGTTAATTTGGCTATAGTTGAAGGGGCTACTGATCCTAAATTAGCGTTAAAGCTGTTTCAGGATGCTATTGATATCTATTTAAAAAATCCGAGTCTTGATACGGACAAAAGAATGATAATGGCTTTCTTTAATAAAGCGCTTATTTATGCAGATCAAGCAGAGAAATTAACTGGTGAGGAAAAAAAATAAAAATTTATTATTAATACTTGATGAGCTTAATAAAGCGTTGCAACTCGATCCTGATTTTATTTTTGCTTATGATTTGAAGAATAAAGCGTTATTTCAGCTTGGGCGTTATGCAGATATAGTTGACAATGTTGCTGTATTTAAACATAGAACTTATTTGCATGGTAGAGGTATGCCCTCTAAGAATAGATCCATGGCAAAAGCCGAAATTTATGCCTCCTTAAGTGATGCCTATAAAAAATTAGGTAACTACGAATTATCTATCGATAGTCTTATGACAGCAATTCAAATTGCTGACACGGTGGAGGTAGGAGAATTAGCAGAACATGAAGCAAATGGCTTTCCAGAATGGCGTGCAAGATATTATTATGTTTGTGCTTCTCTTCTCCAATTTGCAGATAGATCACAAGATGCATTGAATCTCTTGGGAATTGCAAAGAATAAAGGTATTTATAATAAGCGCATGGCGAATTTAGCGCTTTTTTCAAAACTATCAAAATTATTTGATAATAAAAATTATGACGATATTTACCGGGAAATAAATATAGCAGAGCAAAGTGATGTGTTAGATAAAGAAAATATTTTCTATCATAGAATTTATATGATGGCGGCACTAGTTGCTTTGTTAGAAGGTGAAAAAAACAAATTAAAATTTTATCTTCATCATTTATACTTAAATAAGGTTTTTCCGAACGAGTTAAAATCAGCACCGGATAGTAAGAAAGAGGGCATGCTTTTATTTGGAGTTGGTAAATATGATGAGGCATTGCTTTCTTATGAAAGATATATAAAAGATTTTCCAACTGATCAGGATGCATTAGAAGTAATTGCTGATATTAGGTTAACTAAAGATGATGAGGATAATCTTGCCACAGCAGTTAGTTATTATAGGACGATTACAAAAAGTCACCCTGATAAAATTAATGTATGGAAAAAGTATGCTATGGCAATCTTGAATTACATTAATATTATGCGTTCTCAGAATAAAAATATCACGACTGGGGAACTGACAGAATTTTTACGTGAGCTCACTGAAAGCCCAGTTAGTGCACATTTGGCAGTTTATATTAGTCTTTTAAGAGCGAATAGTAGTTACTCTAGTGGAGATTATCATCAGGGACAAAATATATTCAAAACTCTGATGAGTAAAAAAGCAGATTTTCCCGAAGATGAATTCGTGACTTTAGGTGGATTAACTCAACATTTGTTTTGGGAGAGTGATAATCCTCCTAGGCTGGAGTTACACCATGCCAAAAACTTTTTGGCAAACTTGTATGAATTACAGGGCTTTTTGCATTTAAAGAATGAGCAAAGACAAAACGCAACCGATGCTTTTAATCTTGCATTAAAAACAAGACCTAAAAAACATGCTATTCATACTGGCGATAAAAATATTGATCGATTACTGGCACATAATTTTGAATATGAAAAGAGCCAGGCTGAACGAGAGCAAATTCATAGAATGGAGCGCCAGGAGCAAAAAAGAAAAGGATTAGATAATATTCCCCCATTACCTGTTTGTTCTCATTATGAATTTAGCTTAATGAGTGCTGCTGTATATAGAAAAAATAAACTTTCTGAAGAACTTAACGAAGCTGGATGGGAGTTATTAGTTAGTACCGATAATGAGGCAGATCTCAACCAAGATGGTTATGTAGGAGCTGCTTATTATCATAAAACAAAGAGAATTATTGTTATTGCTCATTCTGGTACTGATCCAAAAGATACAGATGATTTAATAGCAGATCTCTATTTGATGCTAGATTATTTGCACCCGCAATTTGTAATGGCGCAGCAATTTGTAGAACGTGTTATGGCCAATGCAGCACAAAAGGATATTAGTAGAGAACGTATTTTCTTGTGCGGTCATTCGCTAGGTGCTGCGCTTGCAGAAGTATCTGCATATAAGAATAATCTTCATGGCGTAACGTTTGATAGCCCAGGTAGTTTACAACTAATAGAGGCGGTTGCAGGAAAACCGGTAGATCCTAAGAGTGTCATGGTGATTAGTTATGTTCCTGAGGTGGATATCGTAAATACAGCTAAAGATCGTGTTGGAAGAACGATTCGTATCTATCCTCGTCATACGCTATTAGACAGCTTGCCAGATGAAGTAAAAAATATACTTAGAAAAGACTTAAAAATGTTACTGATAGTTTTAATGAACAGTCTATTGGTAGGTCAAAAAACCTATGGTACTACAGGAATAATGGTAGCAGCTGGTACAACAGCAGGAGAGCTACATGAAAAAGGTAATTTTGATGGCTGTATAATGGCCAGCACACTATTAACAAGATATTTATTAGGCTCCACTATTGGTAATCAAGCCGCTGAATTTATTGGTGGATTAGTTGGCGTTGCAGTGAAACAAGTACTAAATAAAGTATTTCACCCACAAAAGAAACTTGATAGAAATTCTATATTAGAAGACAGTAGTTTATTTGCAAGTCAATTTCTAGCCAGCCAATTAGCGCAAGCGTTAACCAATCAGATTTTTGCTAAAAAAGCGCCGGGTGTTGATCAGGCCGCAAAAGATTCAATTTCCCTTCATTTGGGCATCATTAGTAGCGGAGCTGCAACCATCGCATTTAATCGCTTTGTGCCACGTGATAATAAAGAGCCGACGAAAATTGCTATTTTTAGTATAATTGGAGCAGGGACGGGTAGCATAGTGGGTGCTGGATTAGGGTATGGAGCTGGGCGCGCTTTATATTTACCACTTTTGAATTCACCTGAAACATTATCAATGCATGCAGGAAAATATGCTGGAGGCCTTTTAGGTGCTACAGGTGGTGCGGCTGTGGGTTATCTGTGGGTCTTTTTTTCACAGTTAGCACAAAGAGTTGATCATCGTATTCGATTTCATCTATTAGCAGGTATGATGGAGGAATTAGAAAGAAGTTATAAATCTGGTGTTCCCGTAAAATCCAAGATAGTTGTACGTTGGCCAAGTGGTTTTTTAAATTGGTGGACAATGGATCAATTACATCATCGTTATGGAGAATTGGATCAAGCCACGGGGATAGATAAACTGGTTCGTGATGATTTAATTCAATACCAAGAGCAAACTGGTTATGATGATCATAAAGTAATTGATTTAACGTGGTTTAGCCAAACCGCTCAAACTTATCTAAATCCAGAAAATGAGGAGACGAAGAATGATCGTGCGGTGGATGTCAGATTAAATAAAACATACTATTTAAAAGATAATAAACTCCATTTAATTTATATGATAAACAAGTATGAGTTTTTGCAATATGTTGAGATGAAGGCGGCGACATTTTATAAAGCTCGCCTTGAGCAGCAAGAAAATGTGATGCAATCACGGCGTTTTTCACCTGCATAAAAGACGCCTATTTGTTTTTAAAAAATATCATTATGGTTGTGTAGTCTTTGACTCGGGAAAAATGACACGAAAACCAGGTTCTAAAATTTGGCCAAGTGGATTTTTTGATATTTCACTTTCAGCAACTGCTAGCCTAGAGTCTATCATCTTTTTAAAATAGATTTTTTTACCTTCGGGCTCTTTGAGGCGGACTTGAATTGTTTTTGCTAATTTTTTAGCTTCTGTTACATAATATTCATACGAATACTTGGGGTTACTGAGTTGCAAGTACAAACTTTTGGCTTGTGGTAAATCGGATCTTTGCAAAGCAATTAAAAATTCATCTTTCCATAGACTTGAAAATTTTTGAGGAATTAATTTTAGCAATTCACACCGGCTCTGAGAAAAAACAGGATTGTCAATATCTATTGATAGTACAGTTGCTGCAAACGTTTTATCAATAATCTTTTTATTAATCACTGTTTGAATTGCTTTGATATCCGAAATGCTTTTCACGGGTACTAGCCAGGCATGATCAGCATCACGGCGTTTTGTTTCAGGGAAATTTATAACAAATTCTTTAAGGTATGTTTCATAATCCTTTTTATCGATTAGAAAACTATCTTCATGTAAAAAGGAGTTAATAAAAAAGCCAGAGGGAATCATTATCGTTTTGGTTTCATCGAGTGGCACATTATCTGATTGTAAATTGATTTCAACCTCGCAAAATAGTGGGCGTAATTGCTCTTGCAAAGAGATTTCATTTTTAACCTGTTGGTATGAGGAGCTCTTTTCTAATTGGTTAATTCCATTAGACACCGACTCGCTTAAAAGCAATGGCTCAATAACTGCCTTTATTTGCTTAGCAACATCATCGTCAGGGTGATTGGCAGCAAAGGGTAGGGGGCGTTCAGAAGACCACCAATCATTATGTGGACTGCTCAATTCTTTCATAATTGGACCGCCGGAATTATGACAAGCTGAACAGCGCATACGATTGCCAAACTTTGCTGTATTAGGAGGTGGATCACGATAAAGATATATATTATCTTTTAAAGCATCTAATGAATCACCACGATAAAACCATTTAGTTGCAGAACCCGCACCACGCAATTCATAAAAGTTATAAAATTGTTTTTTAGGATCCCATACTATTAACTCGATCATCAGTTTATTTTCAGAAGGATTTTGATCAAGAACAATTTTTTTGTCTTTAGCTTCCGTAAAATGGCCAAAAAAGAAATCTCCTTTGTTGACCGTTAAATTCACGTCAGCTAAATTGCCATGAACGATTTCAAAAAAACTAAAACTGCCTAAAGTGGGGTTATGGAAGCCTCGATTTGCTACCATAGTGACTTCGCTTTTAAGGCTAGACTTTTCTAGGAGTGTTTTAAATTCTACTATATTGAATGGGCAAGCTGTTTGGTTAGCTAGTATTTGGTATAATGGATCTTCTTTTGGAGAAGTTTTATTGCCATCTGAATTATAAATAGAACATTCTGCAAAGGTTATATTTGCATAGAAGAAAAAAAGTGAAGTTAAAAAATAGAATATAAATTTGTTCAGAATGCTTCTCATTATTTTTGTATATTTTAAAAAAATAGAACCTTATTTTTGCCCTATTTAATCCAAGTTACAGCAATTTGAAGGATTTGGCAACAATCGTAAATAGTTGTGTTAGTAAGTAATCTGCAGACTTGATATATTAAGAAAAACATTATAGTATTTATGAATAGTACATGATTAGTCATTGCATATTTTAAATGGATTATTCATGACAATCGAACATATCAAGCTCATTACAACAACTTCAAATACCGCTGTATCAAATTTAATTAAGCCGTATGATCCAGAATTTGAAAGAGTGGAACACAGCAGATACTATCTGGGCTTACCTTACTCTTGTTATTTTACGGCAATGAGTGCAAGTACTAAGTTACAGTATCCAAGCGCGCAAGTCATGGCAGATGGGAAAAGTGTATTTTTACAACCCAGTAGTTTACTACCCGCCGAAGCAACAGCAGGATTTATAAAACGGCCATCCCTAACTGGTATTCCAACACAGTTTACACTCGCAATCGCAGCCATGCCAAATTCAACCAACAATGAAAATTGGGCAGTGCATCAATTTTCTATTGAAGCGACACGCAAAGCGGTAGAGAATTTTGTTACTAATAGGCATGAGGAAATAACTTATGTGCAACAATCCGGAATACCTATTAAGGATTTGAGCCCAGCTTTTCGTCAAGCTGCTCAAGCAATAGATCCATCAGCTCAAGTCATGATGGCAGCCTGTCATTTACAGTTATTAAATGGTAAATATTATGCACATATTGGATCGGTTGGAAATAATATGGTGATTGTGTTAGGAGCAGATGGCTCTATTAAATATCAAACTGGAGCAACAACATACCTTACTACTGTGCAATCGCGCAATTTTCCAAACCTTGTTCAACACACTATGCCATTAGAAACGGGGGATATCATCCTGTTGTTGAGCAATAGCGCTTGGAGTAGTTTAGATAAAGCAGAGCAATATGCAGTTGGCAACTATAGATTTAAAGATACCAATCAAAATTCTATTACTGCTCAAGTTCATATGAAAAATACTCATTTAAAATCTGATGCCCTAAGGCAACTTAAGTGTCACTGTGGTAACCTGGCGCAAGCTAATAGCGCACTTAGTTCCATAATATTAGAACAAGCCAAAATTGATAGTCATACGCAAAATGAAAGTTTAAAAAACAGTCTTATGGCAATTAAAAGAATAGTAGAAATACTACCTACAAGAATTAATGTTTTTATTGACACACTTCCTATTTGTGATAAGACTTTACTAAAAGAGTATCTTCTGAGTAAATATTTTAATTTAGATCAGCCAGGACAATTTTATAAATTATGGGAAGCGTATCATCCCGATATTACATCTGATGGTCCTGCAGAAATTTGGAAATACTTACCTTTTTGTCAGGAAAATACAGATGCATTTTTATCAGAATTAGAAAGGTATTCTGAGACAAAATTTGTCGTATCGTTATTACGTGCGCTATATCATACCCCGATACGTGATAGTTCATCAGCAATGATGTTGGTAGTGCCTGATTTTAAAACAGAAATTATTCGTAGCTGGATTGAGAACGATGATGATATGGTTCGTGGCAATTTGTTGAAATTAATGATAGATAAAAACATTACTTTGCAAGATTTGGATGCTGCTGTCAAAACATTCGAAGCCGAAGTCTACGCTTTACCTGCAGAAAGTGGTATTTATTACTCATCAAGAGAACCTCTAAATTTAATAAAGCGTTATCCTAACCTTAACAATAGCTTACAAATTTCATATATAAGAGAATATATAACTTTTGCCACTCAATTGTTGCAGTTTCCTAGGCCGCTAGATTTTCAACAAATAATTAGCATGAGTTTTAGGGGGCGCATAAACGAATATACACAAAATGCTGAAGAGTTTATAACCATCTGTATTACAGATGGAGGGCTACTAAAATCTGCTGAAATTGCAACTGTTGCGACTAAAGCACTGGTGAAACATTGCCAAGAACAGTTGTTGCCTAGGCTGCTTCAAGAAGCGCATCAATATATCAATCGGCCTGATTTAAAAAATGAATACACTTTGCAATTATTAGTAGATGATTTATTAATTATGAGAAATGAATCACCTTTTAATATTGTATTACAAAGTAGTACTACTTGGAAACCAAGAAAGAAAGAGAAAAGATCGCCATCACAAATAGTGATAGATGAAATGATCACCACCTTGAGTGCTGAATTGAAATTACTTCGAGATAAGGTAATTGGATCGGTATCTTATCAGGTATATCAATTGTCAAAATATTAGATTGTATTGCCGGCAGCCACAATTTAAATACTCAAAGGGCAATGAAACTTATCAGTGACATCCTAAGTTATAATAATTTAGTAGGTTTGGCAACTACTATAGAGTAGATCACAAACTTGCTACACCAAAAAAAATAACATATTATCTGTGGCTATATTATAATTACACAATTACCTATTTGAAACTGACTATTCATGACAATCGAACATATTAAACTCATTACCGCAGCTTTACATACTACTGTATCAAATTTGATTACATCTTCTAATTCTGAATCTACAAAAGTAGAGCGTAGTAAGCACTACCTGGGTTTACCTTATTCTTGTTATTTTACTGCAATAAGTGCAAACACTAGAGTACGACTCCCAACAAGCCATGTCGATGCACGGGGACAAATTTTTTTACAAACAGAGGGTTTAATAGCCCCAGAAGCATCAGCCGGATTTATAAAAAGGCCTTTTCAGACAGGTATTCCAACACAGTTTACACTAGCAATAGCGAGCACGGCGGATTTATATACAAATGAGGATGACCGAGTTCTTCATCAACTCCGCGCTCAAGCAACACGGAAAGCCGTAGAAAATTTTGTCGTCAGCAGACACAATGAGCAGACTTATGTGCAACAAACAGGAATCCCTATTAAGGATTTGAAACCAGCATTTCGGCAGGTTAGCCAAGCAATAGAAAATCAGCAAGATAAAGTTACTTTAGCAACATGTCATGTGCAGTTGTCAGCGGATAAATATTATGCGCACATTGGAGTGGTTGGAAATAATATGGTAGTGGTATTGGGAAGAGATGGTTCTATTAAATATCAAACGGGCGCAGTAACCTATAAAACAGATGCTAATTCATCAACCTATCTACCAACTTCAGTTAATGACCTATTTACAACTGAAATTTCCCAATATTTTAGGAATCAACATTTTTTTCAACATGATATTGCGTTAGAAACTGGTGATGTTATCATGTTGTTGAGTCATGGTGCTTGGAGCGGGTTAGATAGAAAAGAGCAGGTCAAAACTGCGAATTATACAGTTAAAGATAATGATGATAATTTTGGTCCTATTCGCGTTTTTATGAACGAAATAAACTTAAGCCCTGGGGCCTTAAGACACATTAAGAGTCAACATAGTAACCTAGCGCAAATGAGCCATGCACTTACTGCCACAATATTTCAACAAGCTCAGAATTATAATGAAGATGTTCGAACTAATTTAAGAGGCTGTCTTGATGCAATTAATGCATCAGCGAAAGCTGTTACTATGACAATTAATGCCTTTATAGATCAACTTTCTTACAGTGAGTTACAAACTGATTCAAAACTTACTACAAGAACTTCATTAAGGCATTATCTTAGAAATAAGCGATATGACTTAGATGCTCCAGGGCAACTTTATAAATTATGGGAAGAGTATCGATATCATCCCAATCCGGCTTTTGAAATGCCGAGGAAAATTTGGGAATTTTTACCTTTTTGTCCAGAAAATACCGAAGCGTTTTTATCTCAATTTGAAATTATAACTGGCAAAAATTCAGCTGTATCACTATTGCGTGAATTGTATAATAGTCCAACAGGTGGTGGTGTATCTACGATGATGTTGGTGGTGCCTGATTTTAAAACGGAAATTATCCGCAGTTGGATTGAAAATAACGATGAAGAAGTTCGAAGTAATTTGTTGGAATTATTGATCACAAAAAAATTGACCCTAGACGATTTAGGTAATGCAATTCTTACGTTAAGATCAGAAATCTATGCTTTACCTGATCAGTATGATAATCAATCTGCATCGAGCATTCCACTGCAGTTAGAACAACGTTACGCAAATCTTGATAGAGATGTGGAATCTTCGTGTATAAGAGCATATCTAACAGCCATTATAAAACTATTGCAATTTCCTGCACCTCTTAATCTTACTACTATAATTAGTATGAGTTTTGCCCCACGTATAAAACAATACACTAAAATTATCGATGATTTTATGACAACCTGTATTAACGATGGTGGATTATTAAAATCTGATAAAATTGCATCTATTGCAACTAAAGAGCTAATAAAATATTGTCATGAGATACTATTGCCAAAAATATTTCAAGAAATGGATGAGTATCTTGATAAAGCTGGGATCAAGGATGAAAATATTTTACAGACATTAATGGATGAGTTATTAACGATAAGAAATCAAATGCCTTTTAATCTCACAATTCAGCGTGGCAATACTTGGAAATTTAGAACTGATACCAATAGATCGCCTTCACAAATAAAAATTGATGAAAAAATTGCTAAATTACAAGTGGATATAAAGTCGTGTCTTGATAAAAAGAAACTTGGAAGTAATATGGATTTTTTACTCAAAAAATAATTTAAATACTTATAGGGCAATGAAACCTCTCTGTTACATCCCCTGCAGCATTAACCGATTCTACGTGCACAGGAAATCCCCATAAGCGGTAAATATGTTTTAACACCTCTTGCGCACTTTCTGCTAAAGGTTTGCCATCGTGTTGAATATGACGTAAGAGCAACGAGCGATCACCGCGATAGTTCACACTATAAACTTGAATATTGGGTTCGATATTGCTGATATTGTATTGCTCTGCTAATTGACTACGCAGAATATTATAGCCTTCCTCATTATGAATGGCTTCGATAACAAGCTCAGTATTTTTTTCGTCATCTAAAACAGAAAAATAATGAAAATCACGCATTAATTTTGGGGACAAATATTGCGCAATAAAACTCTCGTCTTTAAAATTGCGCATAGCAAAATCGAGCGTTTCAATCCAATTACTACCAGCAATATCAGGGAACCAATGTTTATCTTCCTCTGTAGGTTGTTCGCAAATGCGACGGAGATCGATATACATATTAAAGCCTAGAGCGTAAGGATTAATACCATTAAAATGGTTACTATCAAATGGTGGTTGATAGGTAACACTGGTATGAGTTTGTAAAAACTCTATCATAAAACCATCATTGACTAAATCGCGAGCGTAGAGTTCATTTAATATTGTGTAATGCCAGAATGTTGCCCAGCCTTCATTCATCACTTTAGTTTGGCGCTGTGGGTAGAAATATTGTGCTAATTTGCGCACAATACGAATTATTTCGCGCTGCCAAGGCTCTAGTAAGGGCGCATTTTTTTCGATAAAATACAGCAAATTTTCCTGCGGTTCACTAGGGAAACGTTTGTCTTGCTCAGTATCTTTACTTTCACCGCTAAGTATAGGTATTGTACGCCACAGATCGTTAACTTGTAATTGTAAATATTCTGATCTTTCTTTTTGACGCCTTGCCTCTTCTATTAGCGATGTTTTAGCGGGATGACGGTACCGATCAACACCATAATTCATTAAGGCATGGCATGAATCAAGAATTAATTCAACTTCTTCTATTCCGTAGCGCTCTTCACAATCAGCAATATATTTTTTGGCGAATAATAAATAGTCAATTATTGAGTCGGCGCTGGTCCAGCTGCGAAACAAATAATTACCTTTAAAAAAGGAATTATGACCATAAGCAGCATGAGCAATAACTAATGCTTGCATGGTCATGGTGTTTTCTTCCATTAAATACGAAATGCAAGGGTCAGAATTAATAACGATTTCATAGGCCAAGCCCATATGCCCGCGTTTATAATTTTTTTCAATGTTAAGAAATTGTTTGCCAAAAGACCAATGACTGTAACCAACAGGCATACCTACAGCGGAATACGCATCCATCATCTGTTCAGCTGAAATTACTTCAATTTGATTAGGGTAAGTATCTAATTTAAAATCTTTAGCAATTTTTCCTATCGCACTGTCGTATTCTCGCAGTAATTCAAAGCTCCATTCGGAACCTTCGGATATGTAATGGTTATTCATGCGTTTTGTCTCTTGAATAGCTCTCTGAAAACAGGGTAGATATCTTTCGCATCTTCAATATGTTGCATGGAAAAGTGTGTTTTAGTTTCATGGATTTCTTGATACGCTTCCCATAAACTTTGATGATGACGGGGCATAATTTCTACATAAGCAAAATATTGCACGTAAGGCAAAATATGCTCTAATAAGATGTCTCGACATCGTGGGGAATCATTATTCCAATTATCACCATCGGATGCTTGTGCGCAGTAAATATTCCAATCACTTACAGGATATCGCTCATGAATAATCTTTTGCATTAATTCTAAAGCACTTGAAACCACTGTACCACCCGTTTCACGAGAGTAAAAAAATTCTTGCTCATCCACTTCTTTGGCAGAGGTATGATGGCGAATAAAAACTACATCGATCTTTTGATAAGAACGTTTTAAAAATAAATAAAGTAATATAAAAAAACGCTTAGCAATGTCTTTTTTTGCTTCATCCATAGATCCTGAAACATCCATTACACAAAACATGACCGCTTGCGTAGTGGGTTGTAATTGTTTGACGCGATTGTTATATCGCAAATCAAAAGTGTCAATGAAAGGAGCGTAGGGCTTTCTCTTTTTTAATACTTCTAATTGTGCGATTAGATCGTTAACTTTATTTTCATCTATAGGCGTTTGTTCTTGGCATATGGCAATTTCTTTCTCCACTTGAGCAATATGTTGCAAATGACTGCTGGTGATTGCTTGACGACGACCAATTGCAATGCGAAGAGAGCGTAGGATATTTAAATTGGCATGAGTGCCATAGGGAGTAAAGCCAGCGCGTACCCATTTCACACTTTCTAATTGGTTTAATTTACGTTTAACAAGATGGGGTAATTCTAAATCTTCGAAAAAGATTTCTAAAAATTCTTCGCGTGAGATTTCAAAGCCAAAGCTATCAGTTCCCTCGCCAGTATTACTAGCATTACCGCCTTCACCACCTTCACCCTCAGGGTTTGGACGTTTTACTTTATCGCCAGCTATAAATTCCTTATTGCCAGGATAAATCATATGGCGTTTACCACCAGCAGCATGATGAAAGAAGGGCTCAGAAATGTCTTTAGCAGGGATTGAAACTTTTTCACCACTATCAATATCAGTAATACTACGACCAGAGATAGCGTTAGAAACAGCATCTTTTATTTGCTTTTTAAAGCGACGTATAAAGCGTTGGCGATTAACAGTACTTTTATTTTTGCCATTAAGCCTTCTGTCGATAAATTGTGACATAATTCATCTCTTATCAAGAGGCTTTTCGTACACGTAAGTACCATTCGCATAATAACCGAACTTGTTTACGGGTATAACCTTTTTCCATCATACGGCTTACAAATTCCTCATGTTTCTTTTGATCTTCTGTTGAGGTTTTTGCATTGAATGATATAACAGGTAATAATGCCTCAGTGTTGGAAAACATTTTCTTTTCAATCACTGCACGAAGTTTTTCATAGCTAGTCCATTCAGGATTTTTACCATCATTTTTAGCTCTTGCGCGCAGCACAAAATTAACAATTTCATTACGAAAATCTTTGGGATTACTAATACCAGCAGGCTTTTCAATTTTTTCTAACTCGTCATTTAAGGCTGCTCTATCAAAAATTTCACCGGTATCAATGTCACGATATTCTTGATCTTGAATCCAGTAATCAGCATAAATGACATACCTATCGAAAATATTTTGACCATATTCACGATAAGACTCTAAATAAGCTGTTTGGATTTCTTTACCTATAAATTCTACATAGCGAGGTGCTAAGTAGCCTTTTATAAAGGATAAATAAGTTTCTGCTATATCGGGAGGAAATTGTTCTTGTTCAATTTGTTGCTCTAAAACATACAGTAAGTGAACGGGGTTTGCAGCTATTTCTGAATGATCAAAGTTGAAAACACGTGAAAGAATTTTAAACGCGAACCGTGTCGAAAGCCCCGTCATGCCTTCATCAACGCCGGCATAATCACGGTATTCTTGATACGATTTTGCCTTTGGATCCGTGTCTTTTAAATTCTCACCGTTATAAACACGCATTTTTGAAAATACACTAGAGTTTTCAGGTTCTTTTAATCGCGATAATACAGTAAATTGTGCCAACATAACTAGGGTATGGGGCGCACAAGGTGCTTTTAGAAGCGAGCTGTTTTCAATTAATTTTTTATAAATTTTCACTTCTTCAGAAACACGTAAGCAATAAGGAACTTTTACAATAGAAACCCTATCAATAAATGCTTCATTATGTTTATTGTTCCTAAAAGCTTGCCATTCTGCTTCATTAGAATGCGCTAAGATAATGCCCTCAAAGGGTAATGATGAAATACCCTCAGTACCATTGTAGTTACCTTCTTGGGTAGCGGTAAGCAGTGGGTGTAGCACTTTAATAGGTGCTTTAAACATCTCCACAAACTCCATTAAACCGCGGTTGGCTTTACACAAACCACCAGAATAACTGTAAGCATCAGGATCATTTTGTGAGTATTGTTCTAGTTTTCGAATATCAACTTTACCAACTAGAGAAGAAATATCTTGGTTATTTTCATCGCCAGGTTCCGTTTTGCTAATAGCTACTTGATCATAGCGAGAGGGCCATAATTTAACGACTTTAAATTTAGTAACATCACCATTAAATTCGTGCAAGCGTTTTACAGCCCAAGGCGACATGCGTCCAATAATATAACGGGAAGGAATGCCGTATTCTTGCTCTAAAATAGGACCGTCTTCAACAGCGTCAAATAACCCTAGGGGTGATTCATAAACAGGGGAGTCTTTTAATGCATAAAATGGTACTTGCTCCATTATGCTTTTTAATTTTTCGGCTAAAGAAGATTTACCACCACCAACGGGCCCTAACAAGTAAAGAATTTGTTTGCGCTCTTCTAAACCTTGCGCAGCATGCTTGAGGTAGGACACTATTTGGTCAATAGGTTCTTCCATACCATAAAAATCAGCAAACGTGCGGTAGCGTTTAATCATTTTATTGGAAAAGATTCGACTAAGGTGTAGATCCTGACGGGTGTCAATTAGATCGGGTTCTCCTATCGCAGATAACAAACGTTCTGCGGCAGAAGCATATGCCATTTTATCTTTTTTACAAAGCTCTAAATACTCTTTAAGAGTATATTCATCCGCCTTATGATCATCATATCGACTAGTGTACTGCGCAAATATACTCATCTTTTATCTCCTATACCCTTAGGACGTATGCTCCTTGGGAATAATTAGGCTTTTTTGAGCCTTTCATTTCACATAAAACGAAAAACTGTTGAGAATTTGTACTACTTATATTTAGTATAACCGATAGAACACTTTATATTTTTATATACCCTTAATTTGATTGTATGCCGACCAGGATTTTGCTGCAAGCGAGGGTAGCGCTTTGCAAGATAAGCAAATATACTAACAAACGAGGAAAAGAGAGAAACTGTATGCTTGATGGCACATTTCATCAAAGCAACAAGCAGAAGGAATTAATAATGCCCAATTTAGCGCCGCAGCCGATTTTTCGGCAGGATTATCGTATCCCGGATTATTTGATTGAAACAATAGATATCACATTTGATTTAGGTTATGACTCGACGATTGTTTACAACGTCATGACAATCCATCGTAACCCTGCAATTGTTGCAGCACAACAACCAGCCCTAGAGTTAAATGGTGAATTACTAAAATTAGAGCAAGTGTTGTTAAATGATAGGTTGTTACAATTAGGTAGAGATTATGATGTAGATGAAAATAAGCTTACCATCAAAAAGATGCCTGAATCTGCCAAATTAACAATACAAACGCGTATCAACCCAAAAGCTAACACAGCCCTAACAGGTTTGTATTTATCAGATAATATGTTTTGCACCCAATGCGAAGCACATGGTTTTCGTCGTATAACTTATTATCTTGACCGCCCTGATGTAATGGCACGTTTTACGACTACCCTTATTGCAGATAAAGCATTATGTCCTGTTTTACTGTCTAATGGTAATCGTACAGCAACATGGGAAGTTGGGAATGATAAACATGCCGTGCGCTGGCAAGATCCATTTCCTAAACCCTGTTATTTATTTGCCCTAGTTGCAGGTGATTTGGGCGTGTTGCACGATAAATTTATTACACGCACTAAAAGACAAATTAATTTAGAAATTTATGCCAAACCCGTGTACCATTCGCAATGCTTGCATGCCATGCAAGCTCTAAAAAAAGCAATGCATTGGGATGAAGAGGTATATGGATTAGAATATGATCTTGATAGCTTTATGATCGTCGCCGCCGATGATTTTAATATGGGTGCCATGGAAAACAAAGGTTTAAATATTTTTAATACGAAGTATATTTTAGCCAATCCTCTTACAGCAACTGATGTTGATTTCCAAAATATTGAACGCGTAGTGGCGCATGAATATTTTCACAACTGGACAGGCAATCGCGTAACAGTACGTGACTGGTTTCAATTAAGCCTAAAAGAAGGATTAACTGTATTTCGTGATCAAGAGTTTAGTGCTGATACTTCTTCTCGAGCAATTAGGCGCATAGAGGATACACATGCCATGCGTACAGCACAATTTGCTGAAGACAGTGGCCCAATGGCTCATCCTATTCGTCCTGACTCCTATATAGAAATGAATAATTTTTATACTGTTACTGTGTATGAAAAAGGCGCAGAAGTGATAAGGATGATTCATACCCTGCTAGGAAAAGAAGGTTTTCGTAAGGGAATGGATCTTTATTTCGCGCGACATGATGGTCAAGCGGTTACTACAGATGATTTTGTTAAGGCTATGGCAGATGCCAATAATTTTGATTTTTCACAATTTTTATTATGGTACAGTCAGGCGGGTACACCTGTTGTTACAGTAACCTACGAATATCATCCTGCACATCATTATTTTGAAATTAAATTAAAACAACACACGCCACCAACTCCAGGCCAACCTTCGAAAAAACCATTACATATTCCCATAGTTGTTGCACTATTTGATAAGGCTGGAAACAAACAACCGTTACAGTTAATAGGTGATCACGCACCACGTGGTGATAGTGCCGTGCTGGACTTTCGTAAATCAGCAGAAACCTTTCGATTTATCAATGTAAAAGAGCCAGTAATGCCCTCAGTATTGCGTAATTTCTCGGCGCCTGTTAGGTTACATATTATTGACACACAGTATAATGAATTTTTACTAGAACATGATGATGACTCGGTGAATCGTTGGACTGCTATGCAGCAATTGTTATTGGCTGAACTACATCGTTTAGCTGTCGAATATCAAAATAATTTCAGTGAATGGCTGAATGTATTACAAGCATCCCCTTTAATTAGTGCCTGGGGAAATATTTTACAATCGGCATATGATCCGAATCAGGATAAGGCATTGATAGCAAATCTTTTGATGATCCCATCATTGCATTATTTAGCACAGAGTCAAACGCCAGTTCATGTTGAGGCGCTCACATTTGCTAGACAAGCTTTTATTGAGCGTTTAGCCAGCAAGTTTTTTAATGAATTACTTGCTGTATATCAACTAACAAGCACGGATAAACCCTATCAATTCACGCCTCAAACAGTAGCAGCACGTGCTTTAAAAAATCGCTGCCTTGAGGTGTTATTGTATACCCCCAATGAAAAACTTGTTTCGTTAAGTAGTCATCAAATTGAGACTAGCGATAATATGACTGAGGCCTTTGGAGCATTAAGTGCTTTAATATTAACACCAGAGCATTATTATAAAGACGCGCAAGCAAAACAGCTTGAGGTTTTCTATCATAAATGGAAACATGAGCCTTTAGTCGTTGTTAAATGGCTACGTATTCAGGCGATGGCTGAAAATGTTAACACCTTAGCTCAGGTAAAAGGATTAATGCAACATCCTGGTTTTGAAATAACAAATCCTAATAAAGTTTATGCATTAATTGGAACTTTCGCTAAACAAAATTTTGTAGGCTTCCATCAACTTAATGGAGAAGGGTATGAGTTTGTTAGAGATTGTATTATTAAATTAGACAAGATAAACCCTCAAGTTGCAGCGCATATTGCTACTGCATTTAGTCATTATCATCATTATGATACACCCCGTAGTAAATTGATGGTTGAGGCATTACAGTTCATTGTTGCGCAAAAGAATTTGTCAAAGGATGTCTATGAAATTGTGACAAGAACCCTGGAGAATAATAATGCGCACTGAGCTTGATGAGTTATTAACAAAAGCGATTGATAGTCAGGGTGATACAGTTGCAGTGAACCCTTTTTACGCAGCATTTCTTCGTACCCCATTGTATATGCCAACAAATAAGAATTGGCAACCAACAGAGCAAAAGCCATTTCAACCCCTTATGGCTGAAGTAAATGGCAAAATATTTTTGCTGGTATTTGATACCTTGTCGCGATTGCAAGTGTGGGCTGGAGATGATCAAGAGTATATAAATCACGTTGAAATTTTAGGTCGAGATCTTATCGATGCCTTAGGAAATGAAGTTTATTTGGGGCTTAATTACGCGACTTCATATTATAAGGAATTTGCACCAGATGAGATTACGCGGTTAAAGACAGTTGTAGCAAAAACAAAACCGCCAGTAGCATAATTCGGAGAACATGCATGTCATTTAAATTTAACGAACACCATCAGAAAATTATTAATGCTTTATTAAAAGAAGTAGATAAAAAAATAACTACCGGTCAAGCAGGTATAATTCGTCAATTTATAGAGTACTACTACTCAACAGTTGCTGATTATGATCTTGAGGGTCGTCATACGATTGATTTATATGGTGCAGCTTTATCACACTGGAATTTATTTACTAACCGTCAACCTAATGAATGTAAAGTACGAATATTTACTCCTCAATACGAGCAATTTGGTTGGCAATCCTCGCATACGATCATTCAAATTGTACAAAGAGATATGCCGTTTCTTGTAGATTCTATACGTATAGAATTAGCGAAACATGGTATCACCTTGCATTTATTAATTAATCCGGGTCGTATTGCTGCTAAGCGTGATAAAGAAGGCAATCTTGTAGAAATAATGCCACTTGGTGAGAGCACAGGAAAAGAAGGATATACGAGTGAGTCGCTTATTTACTTTGAGATTGATCAACAAGTTGATGAGCAAAGGATAAAACGCCTTGAAGAATCGTTATTACGACTTTTATCTGAGGTGGAAATTGTCTCAACCGATTGGAAGGCCATGCTACAAAAAGCTCATGAAGCAATAGGGCATATTGATGAAGCCGCAGCATTTATTGATGAAGATGAATTAACTGAATCAAAAGATTTTATTAACTGGATAGCAGATGATAATTTTACCTTCTTAGGTTTTTGTGAGTTTGAATTACATAACAAAAATGGAGCAGGCGTATTAAAAGCCATTCGTGATACTGGTCTTGGTTTATTACGTGCAACACAAACGCATCATATTGAACATCAATTGGATGCGTCCTTATCACAGGTTAGAGAATTAGAAGGGGCAAAAAACCGAGTATTAGTTATTCAGCAATTAACTGTACATTCTAATATTCACCGTCCTTCACTGCCTTATTGTATTGGTGTTAAGCGTTTTGATAGCGCAGGAAATGTGATTGGCGAGTGGCGTTTTGTAGGATTATATACATCAATTGCTTACCATAGCACCCCTAGTTCAATCCCATTTTTACGTAGAAAAGCTGCAAAAGTTTTAGCTGAAAGTAAACTTCCATATAAAGGCCACTCATGGAAAACGCTAGTCAATATTCTGGAAACATTACCTCGAGATGAACTATTTCAAATGGAAGACGAACAGTTATTTGATATGGTAATGGGTATTTTTTACATGCAGGAACGAAGTTGTATTAGGTTGTTTTTAAGGAAAGATGCTTACAATCGTTTTTATTCCTGTTTAGTATATATTCCTAAAGAGCAATATAACTCGCCGTTACGTCTAAAACTTGCGGCTATTTTATGTAGGACATTACACGGGCAATTAGATAGTTTTGATACCTATTTTTCAGAGTCAATACTGGCGCGAATTCATTACGTCATAAAAACCGATCCGGAATCTTCTGCTATTAACGTTGACGAGCGCGAATTAGAGCAACAACTCATTCTTGCAAGCAGACACTGGCGCGATGATTTTAAAGATGCTTTGTTCGAGCATTTTGGCGAAGCAAAAGCAAATCATTTATTTCGAGAATATGGTAGTGCTTTTCCAACTAGTTATCGAGAAATGTTTTCAGCAAGGCTGGCAATTTATGATATTGAGCATATGGAGTCATTAAATGATTCTAATAAATTAGAAATGTCATTGTATAATTCATTAGAAGATACAGAAAATAATATTCATTTTAAATTATTTTGCCTTAATAAGCCATTACCCTTATCTGACGTATTGCCAACATTAGAAAATATGGGATTGCGCATTTTATCTGAAAATTCTCACCAAATTATGCAAACCAATGGGCGAGTTATTTGGATCAGTGATTTCAAATTAGTTCATAAAAATGATTATCCTATTGTGGTTGAAGAAGTTCGCCATCAATTCCAAGATGCATTTGCTCGTATTTGGTATAACGAAGCTGAAAATGACGGATTTAACCAATTAGTATTATCTGCAGCCTTAACCTGGCGTGAAGTATCAATTTTGCGTGGTTATGCTAAATATTTGCGACAAGTTGGTTTTACGTTGAGTCAAACCTATATTGAAAGCACTTTAACGAAATATGTTGATATTACTAAAGCATTAATTAACTTATTTCATTTGCGATTTGATCCTAAACTGGCATTTTCTGCGACTGCTGATAGTTTAAAACTGGGTAAACCTATTATTGAACAACATGAACAAATTTTGCTTCTGTTGGATAGTGTGGATAGCTTAGATGAAGACAAAATTTTACGACGATATGTCGATTTGATTATGGCTACAGTCCGTACCAATTATTATCAACGCGATGAGCATAATAAGCATAAATCATATATTTCATACAAACTGCGATCAGCTGATATCCCAGAGATTCCTTTGCCTTTACCTCTTTTTGAGGTGTTTGTTTATTCACCTCGCGTTGAGGCTGTTCATTTACGTACTACAAGAGTAGCACGAGGGGGCATTCGCTGGTCTGATCGAAAAGAAGATTTTCGCACAGAAGTATTAGGGTTAATGAAAGCACAACAAGTTAAAAATTCTGTGATTGTCCCATCAGGGGCTAAAGGCGGATTTTTTCCAAAATGTTTACCAATTAATGGTAGTCGTGAAGAAACGATGCAAGAGGTTATCAGCAGTTATTCCATGTTTATTCGTGGTTTATTAGATTTAACCGATAATCGTGAAGGGGACATGATTGTAGCGCCTAAAGAAGTTGTTTGCCACGATGAAGAGGATGTTTATTTAGTTGTGGCAGCCGATAAGGGAACTGCAACATTTTCTGATATTGCCAATAGTATTGCTATTGAGTACGGTTTTTGGTTAGGTGATGCTTTTGCCTCTGGTGGTAGCATGGGTTACGACCATAAAAAGATTGGTATTACTGCTAAGGGCGCTTGGGAATCAGTAAAACGCCATTTTCGTGATCTGCATATTGATATTAACAAGACCGATTTTACAGTAGTTGGCATTGGTGATATGAGTGGTGATGTGTTTGGTAATGCCATGATATTATCGCAACATATTAAGTTGGTAGCTGCATTTAATCATCAACATATTTTCATTGATCCCAATCCTGATCCCAGACGCAGTTTTCAAGAAAGAGAGCGTTTATTTAATTTACCACGCTCTTCATGGACTGATTATGATGTGAATTGTATTTCAGAGGGTGGTGGAGTCTTTAATCGCTCTGCTAAAACCATTAAATTAAAGCCTGTTGTTTGTGAACTACTTGATCTTGATCGTGATGAAGTAACAGTAAATGAATTGATTCAAGCGATATTGAAAGCTCGTGTTGATATGATTTGGAATGGTGGTATAGGTACCTATATTAAATCATCGACTGAACGTAGCATCGATGTGGGTGATAGAGCTAATGATTTACTGCGAGTTAATGGCTCTGAGGTGCGCGCAAAAGTAATAGGTGAGGGTGGAAATCTTGGTGTTACCCAGTTAGGTCGCGTAGAATATTGCTTAAATGGCGGACTCTGTAATACAGACTTTATCGATAATGTCGGTGGTGTCGATTGTTCTGACCATGAAGTTAATATTAAAATTTTATTGGATGCTATTGTAAAAAATGGCGATTTAACAGATAAACAACGAAATTCATTATTGGCTGATATGACAGAAGATGTAGCGGATTTAGTGATTCGTGATTGTTATAGTCAAACTGAAGCATTAAGTCTTATTGTTGCAAGAGCACCGGAGACATTAGATGAATACCGTCGTTATATAACCACTCTTGAAAATGCCGAACAATTTGATCGAGCTTTGAATTATATTCCTGATGATAAAGCACTAGGTGAACGTAAAGCAAATGGGCTTGGTTTAATGTGCCCAGAGTTATCAGTTCTATTAGCCTATAGTAAAATTTATTTAAAAGAAGACATGTTAGAGACAGATGTTCCTGAAGATGAATACCTCGCTAAAGAACAACTCAGTGCATTTCCTGAACGATTAGCGCAGCAATTTCCCACACAAATGGCACAACATCGTTTGCGACGTGAAATTATTGCTACGCAATTGAGTAATATGATTACCAATAAAATGGGCCCAACATTTGTACGCCGTCTTTATGATGAAACAGGTGCATCGACTCGTGATGTTGTTAGATGTTTTATAATGGCAAAAGATACATTTGCAATGGGCACTATTTGGTCTGCCATTGAAAAATTAGATGATAAGGTTGATCCCGAACTGCAGATGCGTATGATGACAGATATCGTTCGTTTATTGCGTCGGGGAACACGCTGGTTTTTAAGAAGTCATCGTAGCAATCAAGATATTGCTACAGTGATAACTAATTTTTCACCGAAAATTGCGGAGTTGCATGCAAATATTCGCTCTTATTTAGTAGGTGAGGGGTTAGAAAAGGCGGAGGGGTTAGCAGCAGAATACCAACAACACGGTGTACCAGAAGAATTAGCATGGAATATAGCGATAGCGCCTCCTATGGTATCTGCCTTGGACGTTATTGAAGCTGCAACAATGAATAATTATCCATTAAGCGAAGTTGCTCAAACGTATTTTGCATTAGGATCATTGATGCAATTGGATTGGTTTAGAATGGAAATTGGTAAACATCCAGTACGAAATAATTGGGATTCTTTAGCACGCGCAGCATGTAAGGATGAGCTTGATAAACAACAACGTAACTTAACAGATGCTATATTTCGTTACCGCACCAAAGAAAATACAATTGATGAGAGTATTAATTTTTGGATGCAGGATTATAGACATTTAGTTGATCGCTGGTATTATGTGATTGCAGATTTAAAAGCAACCACTATGCGTGATTTTAGTGTATTTGCTGTTGCTTTACGTGAATTATCTGATCTTGCACAGGCAAGTCAATTACCGGTAAGCGCATAATGAACTTATATCCTTTTATTCGCAATTTTCTATTTCAATTAGATCCAGAAAAATCGCATGATCTTACTTTAAAGTTATTACAAAAGAGCGAGCTAATACTCCCACATAGCATGCCCAAATTACCAAAAACAGTGATGGGGTTGTCTTTTCCTAACCCCGTAGGTCTTGCTGCAGGGTTTGATAAGAATGGTGATTGTATTGAAGGCATGGGGTCATTAGGATTTGGTTTTATTGAAGTAGGCACGATTACACCACGCCCACAATTTGGTAATGCCAAACCACGTTTATTTCGTTTAGAGCGTGATGAGGCGATTATTAACCGTATGGGATTTAATAATAAGGGAATTGATTATTTGTGTAATCGTTTAAAAAAACGACGTTATCAAGGAATCATTGGTGTTAATATTGGTAAAAATTCCGATACACCCATTGAAAATGCTATTGATGATTATAAAATCTGTTTTGAAAAAGCTTATCCTTTGGCCGATTATATTACCTTAAATATTTCATCACCAAATACTACAAATCTGCGTAGCTTACAAAGTGGAGTTTTATTAGAAAATTTATTGTCCGAAATAAAAGAATTGCATACCCGCTTAGCACAGCAATCACAACGATATATACCTTTAGTCATAAAAATTGCACCCGATTTAACGCAAGAAGAAATAGTTAGCTTGGCTGAAAAATTAATAACCTATAAATGTGATGGTGTTATTGCTACCAATACAACAGTAGAGCGACCTTTGTTACGCGATGAACAATCAACGCAAATAGGGGGATTAAGTGGTGCGCCACTCATGCCACTGGCAACACGTGTATTGGAAAGCCTACATCAATTCATGGACGGGTCAATCCCGATTATTGGTGTGGGAGGAATCATGTCGGCAGATGATGCCAAAGCTAAGATAGCTGTTGGTGCTGATTTAGTCCAAGTATATACTGGGTTAGTTTATAAAGGTCCTTCTTTAGTAGGCGATATAATTGCTGCGCTCAAGAGTTAATGCTCTATGGCTACACATCTCCCCTTGCGGGAGAGCTCGACCGCGCTTTGCGCGGGCGGGTGAGGCTACGAAGAAATATAAATCAATAAATTACTTTTCTATCTTCGTAGCCTCCCTCACCCTCGCAAGCTGTGCTTGCATTTCCCTCTCCCACAAGAGGGGAGGGGATTTAGTTTACAAATAAGGGGTGAATAACCAAAACAATGCATCGCGAATTTTAATAATCATTCGTCGATGTTTTAATTTGACCACGGTAATCTCTTGTGATTTTTCCTTACAATGATCGAAATACTCTGTTAATTGCTCACCAAACGCATTGTTATAAAACTCAATATTCATCTCAAAGTTCAATCGCAAGCTGCGAATATCAAGGTTTGCTGAACCAAATTGTCCATAATAACTATCGATAATAAGTAATTTCGTGTGCACAAAAGGAGCAGGCTGGTAATATATTTTTATTCCATAATCCAGTAATCTTGGCAAAATATGGCGAGTAGCCCAATGCAATAGCTTAAGATTATTTTTTGCTGGTAATAAAATATTCACTTGCACGCCACGTAATGCGGCAGCTTGTAAAGCGCCTATGATTTCTTGCGTCGGTAAGAAATAAGGGGTAATAATATCAACGCGCTTTAATGCAGAAGATATTGCGCTAGTGATAATCATAGCGAGCTTCCCTACATATTCATTAGGTCCATCATCAATTGCTCGACACGATAAAGAATGCGACTTTTTTACCTCATTTTTATCGACAATATGTTGAAGATGCTGTTTAGTTGCCGTACGCCAGTCATCGATAAAAATACAGGCTAATTGCGTGACGATAGGCCCCGTTAGGCGAAAATGAATATCTTGCACAAGATCACGTTGTTTAATTTTATTCAAATTATTATGACTAATATTCATGCCACCCGTAAATGCGATAATATTATCGACCACCAAGATTTTACGGTGCAAACGAAGGTTAATATATAGACTGGGTGGAATAACTGAGGGTGGATCAAAGCGAGCCACACGAACCTTCCCTTTCTTTAAAAGTTTGCTGGGTTCCTGCCAAGAATATTTCTCACCTATACCATCAATTAAAACATAGACTTCTACGCGTCGTGCTTTTGCTGCTATTAACGCCCTGATAAATTCTTTGCCTGTTTTATCCGTTTGAAAGATATAAGTAGAGAGGTAGATAGTTGATTTTGCCTCATTTATTGCTTGTAACATGGCAGGATAAGCATTGTCACCATTTTGTAGTAATTCAGCATTATTGCCATCTTCTAGAGATAAAGAACATAAGCTATTGCTAATATTAAATACGCCATGAAAATGAGCGGGGATCACTTTATGCTGGGGTAATGTGTTTTCCAATTTTACCTTAGGCGGTAGAGTAGGGCGAAAGAGCGGCTCATGGTGTATTGAGCGGGCTCTACTGTACTTATGTTGATTGATACCAAACATATAATACAAAAGCGAACCAATAAAGGGGTAACCTAAACAAACCGCCATCCAACCAAGCGCACTGCGCGAGTCACGTTTAGTTAATAAAGCATGTGTAGCACAGATGAGCCCAATACTAAAATGTAGGATGATAAGTATGGTTGAAATTGATAGCGTGTCAATCTTCATTTTTATATGCCATCCTAGTATTGTAAAAGACTTGAACAGTTGGGAGCAGTCTCTTTTAAGTAATTGTTTGAATTGATTATATCAGAGTTTTCCCCAGCTTTTGCTCATGTTATCCTTCAACTTACCCTCTATTTCTGTGTACAACCATTCAGGTAGAGTCAAAAATCTTGCTAAATCGCGGAAAAAGCTATATACAATGGAAAAAAACGTGTTAAACTACCTTCGTCTAGCTATATTTGATAATCTTTCCAATTGCCCGGCTAGTTTTTATGTTTATATTATAGGAGAAAATCCATGGCCTTGAAAAAATCAACTGCAAAACGCGCAGCTCCAAAAGCTAAACCTGTGAGCCGTAGCAAAGCTAAAGTTGCTAAAGTAGCACCTAAGCCAGTAGTAAAGAAATCTTCCAAACCTATCCCTAGCAAGCAAACTAAAGCACAATTGTTAACAGAAGTTGCTGTAGCTGCTTCTTTAGAGAAGAAACATGCAAAAGCTTTCTTCACTGCTTTGCGCGAACTCGTTGAACGCCACATGCATGCTAAAGGTTCAGGCGAAGTTGTGATTCCAGAATTAGGTATTAAAGTTCGTCGCGTTAAAAAGCCTGCTACTAAAGCACGCAAGGGTCGTAACCCATTTACAGGCGAAGAGATCATGATCAAAGCTAAACCAGCTCGTAACAGCATTAAAGTTACTGCAATGAAAGCATTAAAACAACTCGCTGAATAATGGGAGGATACCTGTTATAACAGAGGCTGCGTCAGCGCGGTTTTGGTTATGACGGGTATAGTTGGTGTCTTTACATGTTGAATAAAAGCTTATGGACCAACCTTATATCACTAGCGCTAATTGGTTTAGGTTTTCTAAATCATAATCAATGGTTATATGATGTTGGTCTATTTGCCTTCTCTGGAGCTATCACTAATTGGCTCGCTATCTATATGTTGTTTGAAAAAGTTCCCGGCATTTATGGCTCAGGGGTAGTACCCAATCAATTCGAATCTTTCAAATTTGGTTTGTATGATTTAATTATGAATCAATTTTTTACACGTGATAATATTCACCGCTTTATGCAATCAGATGAGTTAGCGCTTGATAAATCCTCAGCAGCAATTAATGAAACAATAAATGATATGGATTTTAATCCACTATTTGATGCATTAGTCGGTGCAGTAGAGCAATCCTCCTTAGGCACAGTCTTGCACTTGGTAGGTGGGAAAAAGTTTTTAGAAGGTTTGCGTGAACCTTTTTTAGAGCGTGTACACATCGCTTTAGGAGATATGTTGGCAAATGGCTCGGCAGAAAAGATTGCAGCTAAGCTTATGCCAAATGATGAAATACTGCATGATAAAGTGGCATTAATCGTGAAAAAACGTATTGATGAATTAACACCTTATCTTGTTAAAAAAATTGTCCAAAAAATGATTCATAAACATTTAGGATGGTTGGTAGTATGGGGCGGTGTATTTGGTGGTTTTATCGGATTGATCGCGGCAATTAGGGTTTAAAACGTGGTAACAGCAAGCAAAAGGAGCTGCAGTTGATAGCAGAATTTGGTCATCTTTTTCTTATTACTGCATTTGTATTAGCAATATTACAAGTTATTATCTTTTGCATTACCCATTACACCAAGCAAAACAGATTATTAACTGCCATCTTCCCATTAACTTTGGCGCAAGGATTTTTCATCTTTATCAGTTACTTGGCCTTAACCTATGCTTTTATCACCAATGATTTCTCAGTAACTTATGCAGCATCTAATTCAAATCAATTACTTCCCTTAATGTATCGCATTTCTGCTGTATGGGGTGCTCATGAGGGCTCTTTATTATTGTGGGTATTGATGTTGAGTGCTTGGAGTGTTGCTCTAGCGCTTTGGAGTCGTCGTTTAGCACAAGAGCAATTTGCAATAGTATTAGTTGTATTAGCATTTGTTAGTGTAGGGTTTTTAGCCTTTATCTTGTTTACCTCAAATCCCTTTGAGCGGATATTACCTTATCCACCTTTATATGGTGCTGATTTAAACCCGCTATTACAAGATATTGGTCTTATTTTACATCCACCTATTTTATATATGGGTTATGTAGGATTCTCCGTAGCCTTTGCTTTTGCTGTAGCGGGGTTAATTTCTGGCCGAATTGATCAACAATGGATGCGCTGGTGTCGGCCATGGACTTTATTGGCCTTTGCTTTTTTATCAGTAGGTATTACCTTAGGAAGTTGGTGGGCATATTATGAACTTGGTTGGGGTGGTTGGTGGTTTTGGGATCCTGTTGAAAATGCTTCGCTGATGCCTTGGTTGGTAGGAGCTGCATTAATTCATTCATTAGCAGCCTCAGAATCACGTGATATTTTTAAATCATGGACAATTTTACTAGCCATTTTAGCATTTTCACTCAGTTTATTAGGAACCTTTTTAGTTCGCTCTGGCGTATTAACATCAGTACATGCGTTTGCAAATGATCCGGGACGCGGCTTATTTATCTTAGGATTTTTGTTAGTGATCGTCGGTAGTGCTTTATCCTTATACGCTTGGCGTGCTTTTAAATTACAAGGGAATGCAACGTTTGCTTGGTTATCAAGGGAAACGTTATTACTCATTAATAATTTATTATTAATAGTTGCTTGTGCCACCATTTTAGTGGGTACGATATACCCCTTAATTTTAGATGCGCTAACAACAGAAAAAATTTCCATTGGCCCACCCTATTTTAATCTATTAATTGTACCTTTTGGCCTGCTACTCGCATTTTTGATGGCGTTTGGCCCCATCAGTGTATGGAAAAAAATGGATATAAAGCAAGTTTGGCAACGCTTGCGCTATATTCTGTTAGCTAGCATTTTATTAGGGATTGGTTTGCCCTTATTGATAGCTGGCGCTGTGACACCCTTATTGTTATTGAGTGTGACGATTGCTATATGGCTTATATTAGCTACTTTAGAAGATGTGCTAAGACGATCACGCTATGAATGGCGTTCACTTTTTAAATTAAAACTAAGTTATTATGGAATGATCATCGCGCATCTTGGTATTGCTGTGCTTATCATTGGAATTAGCTCTGTAAGTCATTATGAAGTGGAGCGAGAAATACGAATGGCCATTGGTGATAACGCAACAGTAGGGCCCTATAACTTTAATTTAACAGAAATAAAAGCGAGTGATGGATCAAATTTCCAAGGTGCGGCAGGCATATTTAGGGTATCTTATAAAGATAAACAAATTGCCATTATGAAACCAGAAAAAAGGCTTTATTTTATCCGCAATATACCTATTGCTGAAACAGCGATTGCCCCTGGATTTTTTAGTGATTTATACGTAGCATTGGGTGAACCCTATGATGATAATAGTTGGTCGGTTCGTATTTACTATAAACCCTTTGTGCGTTGGATTTGGTTGGGTGGATTGATGATGGCGGCAGGAGCATTATTATCTGCTATGAGTCGATGGTATCGTTTATCAAAAGGAAGTTAAACATGAAATTTCGCTATATAATTCCATTATTAATTTTTTTTGGACTGACTATTTTTTTAGCAGCAGGCTTGAAAAATGATCCGAGTAAATTACCATCCGCATTAATCGATAAACCGTTACCACCATTTGAATTGCCTAACCTTGATGACACCATGCTGGTTAAATCAACTGATTGGTACGGAGAAGTTGCGCTTATTAACATTTGGGGAAGTTGGTGTGCGCCATGTCGTGAAGAGCATCCATTATTATTAGCTATAGCGCAAGAAGGGGTGCCTATTTATGGAGTTAATTATAAAGATAATCCTAAAGCAGCAATGAATTGGCTAATTGAATTTGCCTCCCCTTATAAAATGATCATTCGCGATGATACAGGAAAATTGGGGATTGATTTGGGTGTTTATGGAGTACCAGAGACATTTATTCTTGATAAGAAGGGCATTATTCGCTATAAATGGGTGGGCATTTTAACAGAAAAGGCCTGGTTGGAAGAGTTAAGACCTATTGTTGAAAAATTAAGAGCAGAGTAAATATGTTAACAATTACAGAACAAATAGCAAAAGAATTACAAGTCAATACGCAGCAAGTGGAAGCCACAATTCATTTATTAGATGAAGGCTCTACTGTACCTTTTATTGCACGATACCGTAAAGAAGTGACCGGTGGATTAGATGATACCGCGCTGCGAACATTAGAAGAACGTTTATATTATTTACGTGAAATGAGTGAACGCCGTGAAGTAATACTAAAAAGTATTGCTGAACAACAAAAACTCACACCTGAATTACAAGCTGAAATTTTAGCTGCCGACACTAAAACCCGTTTAGAAGATTTATATCGCCCTTATAAACCAAAACGTCGAACCAAGGGTCAGATTGCTATTGAAAACGGTTTAGAGCCTTTAGCGCAAGCTTTATTCGATAACCCTAATTTGGTACCTGCAGATGAAGCCCAAGCTTATCTCAATGAAGAAAAAGCGGTAACCAGTATTAAAGACGCTTTAGAAGGCGCAAAATATATATTGATGGAACGTTTTGCTGATTTACCTGATCTTGTCGGGAAATTACGTGATTATTGTGCCGAAAACGGTTTATTAAAAAGTAAACTAATTGAAGGTAAAGCAGAAGAGGGTGCTAAATTTTCCGATTATTTTGACAGACAAGAACTTATTCGCTCAATTCCCTCGCACCGTATGTTAGCTTTATTGCGTGCACGACAAGAAGGTATTTTAACCTTGCAATTAGTTCTACCAGAAGAAAAAGAGGGTGCAGACCTAGCTATTACTGAACAAATGATTGCAAGCCATGTAGGTATCTCTTCTCAAGGACGCGCTGCTGATACTTGGTTAATGGAAGTTGTGCGTTGGACCTGGCAGGTGAAATTATCAATTCATCTTGAATCTGAATTAATTTCCCAAGCAAAAGAAGCAGCAGAAACAGAGGCAATTAAAGTATTTGGTATTAATTTGCGTGATTTATTATTAGCAGCTCCTGCTGGATTACGCGTCACAATGGGTCTTGATCCGGGTATTCGCACCGGGGTTAAAATTGCTGTTGTTGATGATACAGGCAAATTGTTAGATACCGGTGTTATTTATCCTCATGCTCCTAAAAATCAATGGGATCAATCTATAGCCCTATTAGCCTTACTGTGTAAAAAACATAAAGTAGAGCTAATTAGCATTGGTAATGGCACCGCTTCACGTGAAACAGATAAATTAGTAGGCGATTTAATTAAAAAGCACCCTGATTTACATTTGACTAAAGCGACTGTTAGTGAGGCTGGTGCATCGGTGTATTCTGCTTCAGCATTTGCTGCAAAAGAATTTCCTGAGCTGGATGTCACTTTGCGTGGTGCAGTTTCCATAGCAAGACGTTTACAAGATCCACTCGCTGAATTAGTGAAAATTGAGCCAAAAGCTATTGGTGTTGGCCAATATCAACATGATGTTAGTCAAACACAATTAGCCCGTACGCTTGATACGATTGTAGAGGATTGCGTTAACAATGTTGGTGTTGATATCAATAGTGCTTCTGCGCCTTTATTAACGCGTATCTCTGGTTTAAATCAATCATTAGCTGAAAATATTATTGCTTTTCGTGATGCTAATGGACGTTTTGTTAATCGTGAAGAATTGAAGAAAGTAAAACGATTAGGCGAAAAAGCCTTTGAACAGTCAGCTGGATTTTTACGCATAGCAAATGGCGCTAATCCGTTAGATGCATCCTCTGTGCATCCTGAAGCCTATCCTGTTATCACCCAAATTTTAATGAAAAATAATAAACAATTAAAAGAGGTTATAGGCAATAGTCAATTTTTAACGTCTTTACGCGCACAAGATTATGTTACTGAGCAATTTGGTTTGCCAACCATACAAGACATCTTACGCGAACTTGATAAGCCCGGTCGTGATCCTCGTCCAGATTTCAAAACAGCAGTCTTTAAAGAGGGTGTAGAGGAGATCGCACAATTAACTGTGGGGATGCTATTAGAGGGCGTAGTAACCAACGTCACCAATTTTGGAGCATTTGTAGATATTGGTGTTCACCAAGATGGTTTGGTTCATGTGTCGCAACTTTCTCATCGTTTTGTTAAAGATCCGCATGAGGTAGTTAAAACTGGTGATGTGGTTCGCGTCAAAGTGACTGAGGTTGATGCTAAAAGAAAACGCATTGGTTTAACGATGCGCTTGGACGAAACGGTTATAGCCAACCCACAAACACAAGATAAAACAATGAGCAAAGCTTCTTATAAACCGGCAAAAGTTGCTGCTCCGGTTGTGGAGTCAGCTTTTGCATTAGCCTTTAAAAAGGCACAGGAAAAAGCTGCAAAGTAAAAGTGTGTTTTGCTTATTACCGACCTGAAAGAAGATAATACTCTCATCCTCTCCCCCTGTGGGAGAGGGGAAGAGGGTTGATTACCTAACGGTAATAATAGCTGTCTTTTAGTAATATATGCCTATAATATTACCGTTAGGTAATAAATGCATGGTATTCACTAAAATTCTCTGCTATTATTACCGTTAGGTAATAGAGTGTGGAGGCTATCTTGGGACAATCAGACAACCCTAATTCATCGCAGTCAAATATAAAAATCCAAAAAAAACAAGTGGTTAATAGTAAAAGCCTTGGGGCCATCGTACAAAAAGTGCGCAAACAACAACAACTGACACAGCTTGATGTAGCGTTAGTTGTTAATTCTGGTAACCGTTTTTTAAGTGAGTTAGAAAATGGTAAACCAACAGTGCAATTACAAAAAACCTTGGATACCTTACAAGCATTAGGCATTAAAATATATTTGGAATGGGTAGATGAGCAATAATTTATCGATATATTTATTGGGTATAAAAGCAGGAACTTTAGCATCAGTGCATGGAGAATATATTTTTACCTATAAGCCAGAGTATGTGGAAAAAAAATTACCTGCCTTATCGCTTTCCTTACCATTACAAGTAGCACCATTTACCGCCTATCAAACAAAACCTTTTTTTTCTAATTTATTGCCCGATGCGATGCAGCGTGAATTGCTTGCAAAGAATATAGGTACATCGACAGGTAATCCCTATGCAATGTTAAAAGAGGTGGGAAAAGATGCTGCTGGCGCAGTGATGATTCTACCAGAAGCTGAAAATAGGGCAGACATCGATGTAGTGCCAGAATATCAAGAACTCACTGAGCAGCAATTAAAAGAATGGTGTCATAGTCTTCCTACCGATCCCTTATTATTTCGTCATGGTATGCGATTATCATTAGCAGGTGCGCAGAGTAAAATGTCCGTTAGGTATGACTCAGGAAAATTTTACAAACCACTCAATGCGTATTCGCCAAGTACATATATTATCAAACCACCGCCGCCAGTATTTTCAGATATGGTGTATAACGAATATTTTTGCATGCAACTTGCTGCTCTTAGTAAACTACCTGTTGCAGATACGCATTTAGTGAGTTTGCATGAAACCACACCTATTTTACTCATCGAAAGATACGACAGGCATTTTGATCAGCAAGGCAACATTCAACGCATCCACCAAGAAGATTTTTGCCAAGCACTTGGTATTTTACCAGAAAATAAATATCAGGCTGATGGTGGGCCGAGCTTGCTAGATTGTTTTAGTTTGATTAAAGCACACAGTAACACACCGATAAAAGACATTCAGACGTTCGTATATTGGATTATATTTAATCTTATTGTTGGTAATAACGATGCGCATGCTAAGAATATTTCTCTACTCCATCGCCAAGATGCTATTTATTTGGCACCACTTTATGACTTGCTAAGTACAGCAGTTTATGGTGATCAATTAAGTAATTTGTTTGCTATGAAGATAAATGCAAAAAAACAATATGATAGGTATTTTACCAGTAATGATTTGCTAGCATTAGCTAGTGAATTTGAATTGAAATCGACGTTAATGCAGGATTTAATTAATCGGTTTTTAGCAGTTTGCCAGCAACAAGTAGATAAGCTGCATGAGCATTTTATAGCAACCTATGGCAAGCAAGAGGTGGTGGAAGAGATGGTTGTTTTAATCAATATTCGTATTAAAAAACTGCTTAAATGATCAGGGTTTGTAGTCTTGATATCACTTAAAATACACCCAATAAATTTTTTGTATCCTCTGTGTCCAGAGTATCATAGTGGTAAAAATTGTAGTCAATTTCAGCAAGCGTTTGTGAGTGGCCGACTTTATTTAACGTTGCAGTACCAGCGCTTAACGTAACGACAGGGCGCTAGGTAAAATAGCGACAAGTTGTTACTTCAGAGGCAATTGCATTAGATGTTATGGCAGCAGGCTGATGCTAAGAAGCGTTATTTTTTTCATTATTTAATCATCCTACCCGTTAGGTATCACTGTATTATGCCGAATGATACTGAAGTGTATTAATGAATACAAATCTTTTTAAAAATTAACGTTTTTACTGCAAAGCTATGTTATATTTTAAAACATTCAAAATGCAATTTTCGCATACTAAAGGGGAAAATGATGAAACTCTATTATTCTAAAGGTGCTTGTTCCTTATGCCCACATATTATTCTAAATGAACTAAATATTCCTTGTGAGGTTGAATTAGTTGATTTAAAAACTAAACAAACTGCATCAGGCAGTAACTTTTTAGCAATTAATCCTAAAGGTGCAGTGCCGACGTTAGCGCTCGATAATGGGGAAATATTGACAGAGAATATAAGTATTTTACAATATTTAGCTGATAATTTTTCTGGTAAAGCCGTATTACCTGAAATCGGTGATATGCAACGTTACCATGTTATAGAATGGTTGAGTCATGCAGCGACTGATCTTCATAAAGGTTTTGGTCCATTATTTAATCCACAAGTTCCACAAGAAGTTAAAGATGAAATTTTCCTGCCACTGCTCATTAAACGATTTGATCATGTCGATAAAAGGCTAGGTCAACATGAATATCTTGCTGGTAAAGATTTTTCACTCGCTGATGCTTATGTGTTTGTTTTAATGCGTTGGTTTGCTGCTTTTAAAGTAGAATTATCACAATGGCAAAATATCCCACGGTATTTTGAAACTATTAAGTCAAGAGCGGCAGTACAAAAAACAATGAAGGAAGAGGGGCTAATTTAGCACCCGCCAAAAACCTTTTGTAGCCTCGATGGAGCAAAGTGACATCAAGGCTACATCAGATATTATTTCGGACCCAGGTTAATATTAATTACGCCCTAACTTTTAAAAGTTGGCCAATTTGCAGTATCTCATTGGCCTTTATCTTATTTAAGGCGAGTAACTGCTTTGTAGTAATATTAAACTGACGTGCAATTTTTGATAGGCTATCACCAGCGCGCACTTTATAGGTGCTAATAGTGGACTTGCCAGTGCTAGCAATTATTATTTTTTCAGAGCGGGAAGGAGTGAGTTTTACGCCATCAACAGTGAGTTGACTCCAGCGGCTATTAACACGTTTTTCAAAAGGGACATCATTTAAACGTGAAATAAAGAGCTCAACTTTATCAGAAGGCATCAATAAAATATGCGAAGTAGGCGTGGTGCGAATACGCTGTTTAATTCCAGGATTAAGGTCATATAATTCATCAACAGATATATCTGCTAATTTTGCAGCCAAATCCAAATCGATTGGGGAGTTTATATAAACAGGTGCAAAGTATGTTTTTTCGGTAGCAAAAAAAGTATCATCACCTTGTTGATCAGAAATAACTTTTGATAAAGCAATTAATTTAGGAACATATTCACGTGTAATTGATGGTAAATTTAATGACCAAAAATCAGTAGGCTTACCTGCAGCACGATTCTTTCGAATTGCACGTTGCACGGTGCCCTCACCAGAATTATAAGCAGCTAATACTAATAACCAGTCACCATCAAATAATTCATCTAAATACTCTAAATAATCAAGCGCTGCTTGAGTTGAGGATTGTAAATCGCGACGCCCATCGTACCAATGGTTTTGTTTAACACCAAAACGGGTTGCAGTAGATGGTATTAATTGCCACAATCCAACAGCAGATCGATTAGAAGCTTCTAAATCATAAGCGCTTTCAATAAAAGGTAATAAGGCTAATTCGCCTGGCATATCTCGGTCAGCAATTTCTTGTGCGAGATAAGGAATATAAGGATGTGCGCGCTGCAAAGTTTGATTTACAGTATCGATATTTCTTTGATAACTAGCAATATGTTTTTTAACTGGTGCGTGATGATTCGCAAAATCAATTTCGAAGTTATCTAGCAGCTTATCCCACGCTTCTGTGTTACTATCTTTAACTTCAGGTTTGAATAAGTTAGTCTTTTTGGAAACGGGAAGAGTAGATGCAACCCGGTCGCCCGACGGGTTTTTTAACGCAGTGTCTTGTGGCCGATGCTCTGCGAGGGACAATTCATGTTTTTCACTGGGGCTTACTGGTGATACCGGGGAACATCCACTAACTACTACGATGACCCCTAACAAGCAAGCTGTGCTAAACGTTTTCATGGTGGGGATTATATCTGTAAAATCACCTAAAAGTAAAGGGATAATTGGTAATTATTCACAAATAGAGTATGTTTTGCTTCTAAATAGAATAACAAACCCATTTTTATATAACGAATTGAATTAAATTTTAATTATTAATTATGAAAACAATCTATATATACACTGATGGCGCATGTAGTGGCAACCCCGGTCCTGGTGGTTGGGGAGCTATTTTGCGTTATAATGCACATGAAAAAGAATTATCTGGTGCGGAATTAAATACCACAAATAATCGTATGGAATTAATGGCGGCAATTGAAGGATTACGTGCATTAAAAAAAGATTCTCATGTTATTTTAACATCAGACTCAGAATATTTGCGTCAAGGAATAACTAAATGGATTATTCAATGGCAACAACGTAATTGGTTAACTGCAAATAATAAACCTGTTAAAAATAAAGATTTATGGCAAATATTATTAGATGAAACGACTCGACATAAAATAGAATGGCATTGGGTGCGTGGTCATACTGGTCATATAGAAAATGAAAGAGCAGATGAACTAGCTCGACTTGCTATTAAAAAATTACTGCAGGAATAATATGCGACAAATAATATTAGATACAGAAACGACAGGGCTTGAGCCTAAATTAGGTCATCGAATTATTGAAATTGGTTGTATAGAGCTTGTTAATCGTAAACCAACAACACGTAATTTTCATTACTATCTTAATCCTGAGCGTGAGATTGATGCAGGCGCTTTAGCAGTACATGGGCTTAGTCAAAGCTTCTTGCAAGATAAACCGTTATTTTCTGCAATTGCGGATGAATTTTTACAGTTTATTAAAGGTGCTGAATTAATTATTCATAACGCAAGTTTTGATATATCGTTTATTGAAGCAGAATTGCAACGTTTACCTGGCTATTGTGCAACTGTTACAGAGTTTTGTACCGTGGTAGATACTTTAGGCATGGCGCGTAAAAAATTCCCCGGTCAAAAAAATTCCTTAGATGCTTTATGTAAGCGTTTTGAAATAGATAATAGTAATCGTACGTTACACGGTGCTTTATTAGATGCGCAATTACTTGCAGAAGTTTATTTACGTTTAACGGGTGGGCAACGGATATTTTCCTTTGAAGAAAATAGTATTGATACGCAACTAAGAAATGATTCGTCCCTGCAAACCCCTGGACAAATAAATAAAATCTATGACATTCCTGTAATCACTGCTAACACAGAAGAAATACAACTCCATAATGTTTTATTAAACTTACTCTCAAAGCGAAATTCTGACGGCCAAAAATGGTAGATTTGTGAAATTATAAGCAAAATTTTAAAGGCAGTATAAACTTATATAGTTGCAGCTCAAGTCATTACTGTTAGTTTAGGGGGAAGCTCTATTGTGCCAACCAAACAATATACAATAGAGGATTTAATAGCTATAACAGATGAAGCATTGTATAACAGTAAACACAATGGAAGAAACCAGGTCAATCTTGGTAATATTAATACAGCCCAACCTAATAGAAAAGATCCTGAACATTTACGCCTAGTACAATAATTATAAATAGGATGGTATAAGCATTGAATCAATTACATATTGTTACACCCACCTTTAAATCAGAATACTTGCAGTTACTTACGCATAAAAACATTTTTTTAAAAATGGATTGTTTTCAACCTACAGGAAGTTTTAAAATTCGAGGCATTGGTTACCTTTGCCAAGATCTGATCGCAAAAGGTTGCCAACATTTTGTCGCATCATCGGGTGGAAATTCAGGTTATGCTGTCGCTTATGCAGGTAAAAAATTACATGTCCCAGTAACTGTTTTTGTACCTAAGAGTACAAATGCAATTTTTTTAAAACGATTAACTGAAGAGAATGCAACAGTCAAAGTTGCAGGGGAAGTATGGGATGAGGCACATCAAGCTGCAATGGCGTTTGTGAAGGAGGTCAATGGAGGTTATATTCCTCCCTTTGATCACCCGTTAATATGGCAAGGTCACGCTTCGATTGTCGATGAGATAGTTGAACAATGTCCAAAACCAGATGCCATTCTTGTTGCAGTTGGTGGCGGTGGTCTTGCTTGTGGAATATTGCAAGGTTTAGATAAATACAATTGGTCAGATGTTCCTCTATTTGCCGTAGAAACAGAAGGCTGTGCATCGTTTGCAGCAACGTTAAAGGCAGGCAAGTTAGTTTCCGTTGATAAAATTAATACTATTGCCACGTCATTAGGAGCAAAAACGGTTACCGCTAAATTAGTAGAATGGATGCATAAACGCGTTATACATTCGTTGGTTGTAACTGATAGGGATGCTATTTTGGCCTGTCGTCATTTTGTTGATGATCATCGGGTATTAGTAGAACCAGCCTGTGGAGCTGCATTATCGGTAGTTTATAATGTTGAACAATTTCCTTTATTGGCTGATAAAAAGAATATTGTAGTGATTGTTTGTGGCGGAGTAGGGATTTCATTAGATTTGATGCAAGATTATTTACAAAAAACAGGGGCAATCTTAGAGCGCCACTAACCTCATCAAAGCTACTCGGTATTGCTCTATTATTTTCAGTTAAATTGAAATTTTAATTTCCTTATCCAATATAACCTTTTTTTTATTCGCGATAAAATATTAGCCTTTGGTTGCGCTTGTAAGAGGCGGCATTTTCCTTCATTAAGTTGTTTTAATGTAATTAATGCATTAGTCATTTCTTGCCATAAATTAATATGGGATCTAATACAATGCGGTAACTGATAAATATCATTACAAATGTAATAATCTATTGTGGTATTAACTCCATCATATATGCTTAATAGGTCAAACGCTCGTTTCTGAAATTCAGCTGTTACGTGAGTAGAATCGAGTTCGCCAATATGGGTTACTCTAGAGCATATCGGTTGTAATACTTGTAAATTAGGGTCACTTAATATGTGGTTATAAAGTGCTAAATCCCAACCATTGAATTTAGCCCCACAAGCGTCAATGGCATATTCGGAGTTTTCTAACCAATTTGGTTTGATATGTTTTATCCATTGTTCATTAGTAAAAATTAATCCTAGACTATTTATTAATTTAGTTTTCACTAATGTACTAGGTTCGCTCGGATTTGAAATAAAACCAGCGCTAACACAACCTCCCAAAAGTAAATTAAGAGCAATGATATTTGAATGATCTTGATGAAGATACCAGTTGGCTAGTTTTGTAATGTCCGGCGATACAACAAGATCTTCTTCTAAATAAATGCAACAAAGTGAACCTGAAATAAAAATGTTTTCAAGCATGTGATAAGGATTATGTCGGACTCCAAAAATGGTTGGATTTACCCCAATAAAATAATTATAGGGTTCCAATAAACGTTCGGCTATTTCAAAAAAATACGGGACTTTGTCGCTTGGCTCTAATTGAATATGAATTTCCCAGCCTTGTAAATCATTTTTAATAAGAGATAATATGAGCCTCTCAAAATACTTGGGTCTTTTATAAGCTGTAATTGCAATTGTTTTTGAAGGCATAATATTACTCTCTCAATTAAATTAGCGGGAAGCAGTCTTTCAAGGCTGATATATTTATTTTGTTTTTAAAAATCTCTATTTTTTTTAAGGCCTTTTTATAATCTATGCAATCTTCGATTATATAAGGAAGATGATCATTTCTTCCGCAAGATAAAAAGTAGTCAATGAATTTGAAACCGTTTCCAGCAAGCTTGTTAGAAATTTTTATATATATAGCAGGAATATTAAAGGCATCAGCGCATATTAATCCGTGTAATGAGCTGCTTAAAATATAAGAACAACTCTTTATTTGATTAAGCACTTTTATTGGATCTTGCTGTGTATCTATGACCAGCACGTCATTATCCATCATTGACATAATTACTCTTTTGTCGTGTTTATCGACATAATGAGGAATAATCCCATATTTATACTGAGTCCGTACATTTTGATCGAAAAATAGACTGATCAAGCAAGCTGGATCACCTAGCACTTTAGCCGGAGGTAAACCTTGTTGTTGAATTTTTTTATTAGTTAAGGGGCCGCGCACTGCCTGTATAGCTTTTGGCTTGCTTTGTAAATGCTCCTTTGTATCTATAAACCCAGCACCCCAAACGATGCTATTAACATCAGCCCCTTTTAAAATTGAGCCAATCGATAGCAGGTTTATACAATTGCAAAATTCATAGGGCGGTACAATTTTAAAACTACAGGTAGGTGAAAGTTTTTGACTAATGGTCAAACCTAATAAATCGCCGAAGTTAATATCAGCGGAAAAAAGCTTAATGGGCGTAGGTTGTTGTGCAACCAATGTTATAGGTAAATCCATAATGCGTTCTCTGAGAATCATATTTTAATTTCAAGTTTTATTGCAATTTAGCATGCTTTTTAAAGCTGTATTATAAGATTACAGAGATAATACCCTATTCTGATTTATTAATAAACTAAACTAGCACAGTTTTGCGCTGGCAGTAGTAAGTCAAATAAATTATATTTGCCATTAGGAGATATACCAATCCAGAACAGGCTCTAACTTCGGATTTAATTTGTAACCATCAATATTACTTAATCCACCGGCCAACAACACTTCCTCATCTAAGAAAAAATTACCAGTACACAGTTTACTATCTTTAGTAAAAATTTCATAAGCTGCATCAGCCACAATACTAGGACTTAGTGCAGCTTGATAGACAACATCAGGAAGTTTTAATTGCACCGCTGTAGTAGCCACGACATATTTTGGCCACAATGAATTAACACCAACGCCATCTTTAGCGAGCTCCACTGATAAGCCCAATGTGCATAAGCTCATATTATATTTAGAAATTGTATAAGCTAAATTACCGTTAAAATGTTTTTTATTTAAATTAATCGGTGGTGACAGGGTTAATATATGGGGGTTATTAGCTTTGCGCAAAAAAGGCAGGCAAGCTTGTGAACAGGCAAATGTTGCCCGCCCGTTAACTGCAGCAACTAAATCAAATCTTTTCATCGGAGTTTCTAATATGGAGGGGGATAAAAATAGGGCGCTTGCATTATTAACTAATATATCAATGCCGCCAAATTGATCTACTGTTTTCTGCACGGCTTGTTGGATGGCATTTTCATCACGGACGTCAACGATCAATGGCAAAGCATTGCCACCTTTTGCTTCAATCGCTTTAGCCGCTGTGTAAATAGTGCCTGGTAAGCGGGGATCAACTTCAGCTGTTTTAGCTGCAATAACAATATTTGCACCATCTTGTGCACAACGTAAGCCAATTTCCAATCCAATACCGCGGCTTGCACCACTAATAAATACCGTTTTATTTTTCAGTGGCTGCATAACCGTTTCCTATTTTAATTAAAGAGCCGGCATTGTCTTTCTCAGGATGCCAATTTGGGGATAGGGTAGATAAGACTTTCATAGGTTTCTCCTTGAAACACTGTGAATAATAATAACGAGGGATCATTGCTGATTTCTAGCAATATCTGAGTTTATCAAAGCATAGTAAATACTACAAAGCAATACCATTAGAGTTTTGGTATATAATTGTCTGTATAGTAATTCATCTATATAATATTTTATCGTGGGTAATGCTATTTACCAGCAAGGATGTATTAGCGCTTAGTCAATTGGGAGGACACACATGCTCATTACCCTATTTTTCATCATTATGGTATTCGCCGTTTTATTAGCTTGGCGAGGGTTGCGTTCAGCAGCTATTGTTTTCTTTACTATTGATCTAATTGCAGTGACCTGTTTTTTTGTGAGTGTAATGACTACTAAAACGGGGATAGTATTATGATAAATAATAACCAGATCATTACTATCACGCGTTTAGGGAATATAGTGGGCCTTTGTGGTATTTTACTTGTTGTGTGCACCACACTTTCTATACAATTTATATATCATGATTTACCCTGTCCTTTATGCCTATTACAACGCCTTGCCTTTTTTGGTATGGCATTGGGCTTTATTATGAATTTGCGTTTTAATTTTCGTGCTAGTCACTATACTATTATTTTATTAAGTGGTTTTCTGGCTAGCTTTATTGCGTTGCGTCAGATTGTTTTACATATTATTCCAGGTACTGGTAGCTATGGCGCGGCGATTTTTGGGATGCATCTTTATACCTGGTCATACGTTGGCTCGATCATGACCATGGTATTAACTGCAATCTTGTTGAGTTTTGATCGACAATATCAGAGTATTAATGGTAATGTAAATCAAGAAGGTAATGGTTGGCGTAAATTAACCCAGTTTTTGTTTGTTGTTTTTATGTTAGTACTATTAGTTAATACTATTAGTACCTTTTTATTATGCGGTTTTAAAATGATGTGTGCTGAAGATCCGATTACCTATGGATTGCTAAATCACAATAGCTAATAGATTTAAAAAACATAGCACTTGCTATATGCCAATAATTTGGAGATCATTTTATGCTGATAGACCTTATTTTTGAAAAATTTGTCCAAATAGGTACATTGCATGTTATTGACTGTACAGGTAAAAAATATACTTTTAAAGGGACAGGTGATCCTGAGTGTACTATTCGATTGCATAACACAAAAATAGTTTATAAATTACTGTGGAATGCGGATCTTGCATTAGGTGAAGGTTACACTAATGGTGATTTAACCATTGAACAGGGCACATTGTCTGATTTTCTTAATCTCTGTACGCGTAATGAAGCATTACGACAAGAAAAAGGAACAAGGCATATAAAAGAAAGTTTATTATTACCCCTGGCTTATTTACGTCAAACTAATACACAAAATAAATCAAAACAACGTGTGGCACATCATTATGATTTGAATGGAGAGTTATACAAACTTTTTTTAGATGCTGATATGCAATATTCCTGCGCTTATTTTGCAGATCCACAGAATGATTTGGAAACAGCACAACTAGATAAAAAAAGACACCTTGCAGCAAAATTACATTTAGCACCAGGTCAAAAAATATTAGATATTGGTTCAGGCTGGGGTGGTTTGGCTTTATATTTAGCTCAACAAGAGGAAGTAGAAGTTACGGGCATAACCTTATCTGAAGAGCAATTAAAAGTAGCAACAATGCGCGCAAAAAAACTAGGTTTATCTGATCGTGTTCATTTTAAGTTGACTGATTATCGTGAAGAAAAAGGGCGGTATGATCGCATCGTTTCTGTTGGTATGTTTGAGCATGTGGGAGTGCCATATTATAAACAGTTTTTTAATCAAGTTTATGAGTTATTAAATGATGATGGTATAGCTGTTTTAGCCGCAATTGGCAGACGAAATAATTTATTTGTAAATAGTCGAAGCTGGATAGGTAAATATATTTTCCCAGGAGGATATTGTCCTGCAGTTTCCGAAGTATTAAAACCTATTGAACGTTCCAAATTATATGTTACGGATATCGAAATATTACGTCATCATTATGCCTATACATTGAATCACTGGCATAATCGTTTCCAATCACATCGTGATACAGTCAAAAAAATGTATGATGAAAATTTTTGTCGTATGTGGGAATATTATTTAAAAGGATGCGAAATGGCTTTTCGTAATTTAGGTTATCTTGTCTTTCAAATCCAATTAATCCGTAATGAAGCATCATCACCACTGACTCGCGACTATATATTTGAATGGGAACAAGAAGATAAAGTAGCTAATGATGCAGAAGATCGCAAAACTCTTATTGCTAATAGATAAAGGGAACTCATGGACTATAAAGATTATTATAAACAACTTGGCGTAGAAAGAAATGCGACTGCAGAAGAAATTAAAAAACAGTATCGCCGTTTAGCGCGTAAGTATCATCCTGATGTTAGCAAAGAAGAAAATGCTGAGGAAAAATTTAAAGAGGTTAAGGAAGCTTATGAAGCCCTAAAAGATCCTGAGAAACGTAAAGCTTACGATACGATGGGAGCCAATTGGAAAGAGGGTCAAGGATTTAAAACACCACCAAATTGGCAATATCAAGGTTCTAATGGTGCAGATGAAGGCTTTAATTCAGAAGATTTTAGTGATTTTTTTGAAAATCTATTTCGTCAAGGTGCACAAGGCAGAGCTAAACAAGAAAATTATAGTCAACGTGGTCAAGACCAACACACTAAAATTATTTTGTCATTGGAAGAGGCCTATTCAGGAACTGAACGCATGCTGCAATTGCAAGAGCCTGAATTAAATCCAACAACAAGCCAAATAGGTTATAAATTGCGAAATTTGAAAGTTAAAATTCCTGCGGGCGTAACAGAGGGACAACAGATTCGCTTAGCGCAACAAGGCGCTAAAGGAATAAGCGGTGGATCTAGTGGTGATTTATATTTAGAAATCCAGTTTTTACCACATCCTTATTATACTGTTAAAGATCGCGATATTTTTATTAATTTACCTGTTACTCCTTGGGAGGCCGCATTAGGTGGCAAAGTACCCGTGCCTACCTTAGCAGGGAAAGTTGAATTAACCATTCCTGCTGGCTCGCAAACAGGTAAAAAATTGCGCTTAAAAGGTAGAGGATTGTCAGGATCACCCTCGGGAGATGAGTATGTCATTTTGACGATCTACACACCTGAACCAAAGACAGAAAATCAACGGGAATTATACCAAAAAATGGCTGATGAGATGCATTACGATCCACGCCAAGAATTATTAAAAAATTTTTAGGCCGATGAGGCTATAGCAGAGGATAACAATGACTGATCTAGATCCAATAATCAGAGGCGTTATTATTGAGAAATCAGAATCACTGACTCTCGATGAATTTTCACGAGCTATTCATGTAAAAACGGAGCTTATTGTTGAAATGGTAGAGCATGAATTATTGCAACCCGAAGGTAAATCATACACTGATTGGCGATTTGATTCGGTATCTCTAAAGAGAGCTCGTATCGCCTCTAGTTTTTATTATGATCTTGAGGTCAATATGCAAGGTGTGGCATTAGCTCTGGAGCTTTTAGATAAAATTGACAATTTACAGTATCGTGTTGATTTATTTGAAAAGGGAATAAAATAATTAAAATCATGACAAAAGAAACAACAATGTCATTCTTTGAAAAACATGTGGGGCGCATTGAAAACTGGTGTGGGGCCAAGATTGGTGTTAGTGCTACGCATATACCTTCGATGCAACAGATTAACTATAACGCAGATGAACAATTTTTATTATGTAGTACGTATAAAATTCCCATTGTTACTTGCATACTAAAAATGCATGAAGCACAACAAGTGGATTTGGCTGAGCTCATCGAGGTCCATGACTACGATCTCCGTTTAGGTATGGTATGTACCTTAAATCAATTAAATTACAGTACTCCGGTAAAATTTTCAATTTTAAATTTAATACAATTTACGTTACAAGAAAGTTGTAATTCCGCTACTGATCTATTGCTTAAACGAATAGGTGGTCCTGCGGTTGTGATGAAGATGTTAGCTAATTATGGGATTGAGTCGTTACGCGTTGATCGATACACATTAGAATCTTTAGCAGATGAAGATGGAATTAGAGAATTTATTCCAAGTAACCTTCACTGTACCCTAGAGCAATATAAATTGTTGCTAAACAATAGCCCTAAGGAACAGTTAAGTCAAATTCGTGCCGCATTATTTGCACAACTTCTCGATCATGGTTCGCCAAATGGTGTTAACCATTTGTTGCAAAAAATTGTGCAAAATGAAATTCTTAATGAAAACAGCGTGGAAATTTTATATAAAATTATGCAACGTTGTAAAACGGGACCCAGTCGGATAATGGGAATATTACCGCCTAATACTCGGGTATCACATAAAACCGGCAGTTTAAATGGTTATTTTGTGCATGATGCAGGGATCATCCATTTATCAGATGACCCGCAGAATAAGATTACCTTGGCAATTTTTACTAAATCCGATAACAAACCAGTAGCAATAACCGAAAGAGCGATTGCAGATATTGCAAGAACTGTTTTTGATTACTTTCAAAGCTTATTTTAACTAACGATATATCTGAAGAAACAATTATGAAATCATTAATTATCTCATTATTTTTATTATTAGGTTTGTTTTCGACAACTGCTTTTTCAGAATCGATGCCAGCTCAATGTTATGCAGGGCAAAGTTGCTCTGCGTTTTTTTCTTGGGATGGTTTAAAGCGATCATATACTTATCATTTGCCCACTGATTATTCAGACAAGAAAAAATTTCCTTTGATTTTTGCTCTGCATGGCGCAGGTGGTACAGGTGGGAGTTTTGAAGATAAGCTGCTAAAAGGAGAATTTGATAATATAGCTGATCGCGATGGTTTTATTATTGTTTATCCTGATGCCGTCAAAAAAGTATGGAACCATGGAGCTAACGATAGTCTGTATTCAACAGCAGATGATGCTGGATTTTTGCGAAATTTAATGGACTATTTTATAAAGAATTATCCTGTTGATAAAGATAGAGTCTATTTTACAGGTATTTCAAGTGGGGGGTTAATGACCTACCGCATGGCCTGTGAGAACTCCGGTAAAATTGCAGCTATCGCAACGGTGATTGCCTCAATGCCACAGCCATTAGATAGTGATTGTTCACTTGTACATCCTGTTTCAGTTTTGATGATTAATGGTACTCACGATCACATTATTGCTTGGAATACCCATGAAATTAGAGGAATATTTGGGAAACCATTAGGAGCGCGTTTAAGTGTACCAGAAACATTACAAAAATGGGTCGCTCTAAATAATATTGCTGCAAAGCCTACAAATAGGGAACTACCCACGCCGATAGATGATGGGATAAAACTTTTAAAAACCACCTATCAAGGCGAAAATGGTGCTGAAGTGATACTCATAGCAGAAGTGGGAGCAGGTCACACCTGGCCTGGTGGATATCAGTATCTGCCTGTTGGCGTCATTGGTAAAACCAGTGAAAATTATGATGGCAGTGAAGAAATTTGGCAGTTTTTTAAACGACATAGTTTATAAACTGCATTATCATTTACGGAGTGATATGCCGTGAATGATGATCAAGTCGCGTCATCAATTTATTTCTTAGCGCTAAACTAATTTTTTGAGTTTGCCAAAGCCGTACTAATTCAGAGCGCTCAACTTCTATTATCTGCGTTACGATAAAAAATTGACTGTGAGTTATTTTTTGTTCGTTGTATGTATCATTTTTATTATGATTTAGAATTCTTTCTCTAAGATTTTCTTTTACCAGGCGATATTGTTGTATATGGAGTTTTACTTCCTCTAACATTTTTGGATCATCAGCAACTTCTTTTCTATATTGTAATAACCATTGCAAAACGGCATTTACCAACACGACGCGAGTGGAAAGCTCTGTAATATGATCCGAAACCGCCTCATGATCAGCAATCTTTTTTATACCCAATTTTTTGAGGAGCCATGGTAACGTTAAGCCTTGTAAAATAAAGGTAAAAACAATAACTAAAAATACAAGAAAAAGGAGCAAAGCTTTGGGATTACTTCCCTCGATGACCATAGGATAAAAAGGAACAGCAAGAGCTGCCGCAAGCGAAATACTACCGCGCATTCCAGCCCATGAAACAATAAACGGATATTGCCAAGGTGGGGAAGGTTCTTTTTTACGAAGTGATGGGAATAAAGCTCTAGGTAAAAAATATACAAATACATATACCCAAAAAAATCTTCCTAAAATAAGTGTTAAAATGGTTGCTAAGCTGTATATAAAAATATCATGTAAAGGGATTGTGGAAATATTCTGCAATATTAATCGAAAATCAAGGCCTACAAGTAAAAAAAGTAAACTTTGAATAGTAAAGGCAAGAGCTGGCCACATGGCAAAACTCACTAAGCGATATTCTGGTTGATAATGTGGAGAGTAGCGATTACCTATAATAAATCCTGCAATTACTGTGGCAAGTATCCCTGAACCCCCTAACATTTCGGGGGGAAGGTAGGCAATGAAGGGTGTTAAAAGAGCTGAAATTATATATAACTTAGAATTAGTAATGTATAGCCGTAATTTTCCTATTACATGGCCAACTAGTAAGCCGTACAGTATTTCGCCAATAATAATGATGAAAAAACTTGAAACTGCATGCATAGCAGAAAATTCTTGTACAAGTAAAGCAGCCAAAGCAAATTTAAAAAGCACTAAAGCAGTAGCATCATTAAACAGCCCCTCACCTTGAAGAATAGTCACTACTTTGTGAGGCATGTGTATTTTTTCTGCAATAGAAACAATTGCGACATCATCAGGCGGCGATAAAACAGCACCCAATATAAAAGCCATAGGCCAACCTATTCCTGGAATTAACCAATGAATAACAAATGCCACTAAAAAGGTAATAAAGATAACATGTCCTATTGACAGTAAAGCAATGGGACGAGCTGATTTTTTAACATCAATCCATGATGAAAAAGAGCTTATTTGGTAAACCAGTATAGGAAGAAAAACATTCAACACTAAATTGGGATTAATTTCTATAGAGGGTATTCCAGGAATAAAACTAAGGATCATACCAATAATAACTAGTATGAGTGACACAGGGATTATAGCTTTATTAAAAAGCTGTCCAATCGCAATTATAATAGCAAAGAGTATCAGATAGATTATAAACTGATCCATCGGTTTGTTCCTCTTGCTGTGTTCGTTATTTATCTTTTATTAACATAATTATTAATATTAAACCTATCATATTAATAAAATTACTGGCTCCCATTTGTCCGTTCCAGTGTGATGATTGCCACATTTGGAACCATTCTGCGCCTATCACCATAAATCCAAAAGTGTACAAAGCTACACCTAATGTTAGACCAAGTACAGCAACTCCCTTATGAGCGTTAAAAAGATTGGCATCATTGCGGTATTTGAAAAGTCTTATAACCCCTAGCCAACAAATAATACCACTTAGGGCTTCCCATGAAATAATACTCCAAAAGAAAAATGTGCTAAAAGTTTCATTTGTGATAGCGCGCCATTTTGTAGCAGATTCTGGGAGGACGGTATCCATGCTGATTACGTGTTGTACGAAAACATAATTGGTGTTGTAATCAGTTATGTTATTAAAAACTACTAAAGTGAAAAACAGGGCTATAATAAGCAAAAGAAAAATTTTGCAACGTCTAATTAACATGATTAAATCCTTTTATTATAGCTGTCTAACATAGTTGAGTGGTTTATAGCTAGATATTATGTCAGAAATAAAATAAGGATGACAAGCAAGAATAGTTGTTACAATAGATCCACGAACATATTAAAGGGAGAGAATATACTATGAGTCTTTTATTCCAAACAGGACCAGCAGACATTATATCTTTAAAAAGTAAATGGGGTTGGTTATTTTTTTGGGGCGTCGCTTTAATAGCTCTTGGTATATGGGCAATTAGCTATGCATATACAGTGACTATCGTTTCTATGTTGGTTTTAGGTGCTTTTTTAGCTATTGCCGGTGTGGTTGTTATTTTTGATAGCTTTTATTCCTGGTGGGGTAGATGGCCCAATTTTTTAATGCATCTTGCTATGGGTGCTTTGTATGCAATTGCAGGTGTTTTTCTTATGGAGGGCCCAGTAGTGGGTTCTTTATCAATCACCTTCCTATTAGCTGTTTTTTACATTGTTCTTGGTGCTTTTCGAGTGTACTATGCGATAGTTCTTAAATTACCTACCAGCACTTTGCGATTACTCAATGGCGTTGTTACCTTAATATTAGGTGTTTTAATACTAGCTGAATGGCCACTCTCTGGGTTTTTTATTATTGGCTTATTTATTGGTATTGATCTTGTCTTTAGCGGTTGGGTTTATATTCTAACAGCATTGTCTGTTCGCAAGGCGACAATATAATATTTTAGTGAAAAAAAGCAGTCAGTTCCTGGTGTTAACCTAATTTCTGGGAGCTGGCTCTTGCAATCATTAATCCTACCATCATCTCTATAGCTAAAAATCCTTGTAAAAATATAATACTCCGTGAAGATAGCACTAATCCTCCAAAGGTTAACACGATACTAAATCCTACTGTAAGCAACAGCATGGCTGATACAGTGCCGCACCAGCCATAACGTAAGCTGATTATGATAATTAGCGGTAATGTAGCTACAGTAAGACAAGCAGCCATAACCATCGAGTTACTGAATAGCAATAGCAAAATAAGAATCAATAAGCCACCATAAAGAGCACCTATTGAAGTTTTACTCAGATATTTGAGCGCAGAAATTTGTGGGAAATACATGTCCCAGGTAATAATTGCGATAGAAAATAACAAAATACCATTTAGGTTGGACAACCACCAGTGTAACCAAAGCGCCGTTGGTGCTAGCGGGTGTCGTAATGTACTGTAACACAATAATACTAACAAAAAACTTGCTGTAGCTGTCAGTGCACTGCTACAAATAAGGAATTTAAGTAAAGTCGTTAGGCGGTAAATAATAGGCGTAGGGCTAATGTAGCGAAGATTTAGCCAAAAAAGGAGATAAGCTTGCAAGGTAAATACGATAGCGCAACCACTAGCTAATAGAATGCTAGTATTCGAAAAATAATAAGCAAAAAAACCACCCAGCCAAATACCGGGCAATATACTATAGCCCCGTAAGAAAATAAAACCCGCTGCAGTACCACTAGCAAGCCATAATAGGGTAGAGGAGGAGGTTAGTGTGCTGAACATCAGACCAGCATATTGAAGTAAAAAAGCTAAGAGATTTTCAGCTAGGTATCGGCTGATACATAATTTTTTAAATTGCTTTTTAAAGTCGGGTTGTAATACAGTTGCATTTTGACTAACAATACTTTCCATATGTTGCCATTTGTCCATAGAATAATAACCACTCAAAATGAAATAAATTTATGCAAAACAGTGTAATTGATAAAGAACTGCTATGCCAACAGTATTTACATCTGCTCTATCAAGATAAAAAAGGGCATCGCGAGCAAAGCACCAGTCAAAGAGTCATTTCAGAATCTTATGGTGAAATCTTATACCCTGGCGTTAATAAACTATTGTCTTTACTTGCTTTAACAAATGAGGATTATTTTGTTGATGTAGGTTCTGGATTAGGCAAACTGGCAATGCAGGTTTTTTTAAATTCAGCTGTTAAAAAAGTATATGGCATAGAGCTTATACCAGAGTTGCATCAACAGGCGTTATTAGCTCTGCAAAGACTGAAACATGATTTACCTGAGTTTTATAAAGAAGGAAGGGATTTACAATTTATATTGGGAAATTTCTTAGAAGTTCCATTACCTACGGCTACAGTGATGTTAATAGGCTCACCTTGTTTTAGCCCTAATATGCTAGATAGTTTAGCGAGAGTAATTGAAAGCACGACAAGCATTCATACGGTTCTGACATTGCGACCTTTATGTAATTTGCAGCGATTATCCTGCAAAAGCATGTGCCGTATTGAAGGTTCATGGGATACCGCTTTGTGTTATATTTATAGCGCATAGTATTTATTCTAAAAAGACTATATTTTTTTATTACTAAAGCTGCTAAACTTAAATTATAGGGCAGTAGAATTAAAGTCATTAATAGTAGATAATTTCATAAGGAGTCATATTATGAAAACTAAAAAGATAATAGCCTGTTTATTATGTATTTTAGCAATATCCTCATTAAGCGGATGTACAACTACATTTTCTGGTCATCTTGGTGAGTCAGCCCAGTTCGGTAGTATAAGATAGGCTGTTGTAGCCTTGATGCCATTTGTTTCATCAAGGCTACCTTATTTATTATTCACACCTACTATTATGGTTTTTTCTATGAAAAAAAATACATGCTCCTTATCTGAGACCACAAAAGAAAGCATTAGGCAGCAATGGCCAGAAATGAATGATGATGATTTGCTCAATGTAAAAACGATTGAAGAGCAAATCGGTGAGATTTTAGAAAAAAAGTATAAATACAAGAAAGACCATGTTCTTAAAGAAATTGAAGAATTATTTGGGAAATCAAACAGCAGCAGCTCTGATCAGGATTTTTATAAGCACCAGTTTGATGAGTGCAAAAAACATGTTTCTACACTAGCAGATGAGATTCTTGCTCATCTTTCACAAGAGGCGAGTAATTTATCCGGCAAAGCGCAGCAAGTCGAAGCGCAAGTAAAAGATAAAGTTTCATCAAACCTTTTTTCTACGATTGGCATAATGGCAGTGGTAGGTTTTGTGCTTGGCTCATTTTTATCTCATAAAAAATAAGGATTACCATGGACAGAATAAAATTGTTACCAAAAGAATTCGGGGTATTAGTTTTTTTTAAAATAGTTTTAGGCGTAATTGGGGTAATGACGATAGGTGCTTTGCTAGTATTTTCTATGGTAGTTTTATTATATGTACAACATTTTCAATTGTGGGCAATTGTACTTGGTGGTTGGTGTACTTGGCTTATTTTTATACTGGTTCTCGCTCTTATGGTTTATTCAAAAAATAATGAATTTAAAGGAAAAGTTGAGCTTCTAGCCAGTATGTCACATCTATTTGCCAAGGAAGGAATTGCTATGTTAAATATTATTTTACGGAAATTGCACAAAACCCAACAATCCAATAATTAGTTGCTGTATATTAAAATTTACAGCAAACTCCCAGGATTCTGCAGTTTGCCTGTAGGATCCTATAAGTTTTAGGAATTAAGTAGTACCATTCATACAAGTTATTTTCAAAACTAACAATAAGCAGCGTGTTTTAAAAGGTTTCCTCATTGCAGCAATGCTGCTTCCTTTTGACTTTCAAGGGTAAAATGCTAGGCTTATATTTGATAGTATTTTAATAGCCACCAGCCAAATCTATTGGCCTCCAGGAGAGAATGATGATTAAGCCTATGTTAAGTAAAACACTTGTTATATCAGCTTCATTAGTAATGGCTGCTGTTTTTGCAACATCTGCAATAGCAGATGAAAAAGATGTGACTATGAAACGTGATGAAATGAAAGAAGAAGCAGTGAAACATCATGACATGATGAAAGAAAGCAAAGAAATGAGAGAAGATAGAGCAAAAGAAGCCAAAATGGAACATAAAGACAAGAAAGAAGCTCATGAAATGAAAAAAGAAGACCTTATTAAAGAAGGTAAAATAGAGCATAAAGACAAGATGAAAGAACGCGAAATGGTAAGAGAAGATATGAAGAAAGAAGCAAACATGTAATAATAAGTTGTTTTTGTACCAAAAAATGCGCTTAAATAATTAAGCGCATTTTTTTTTGCCCCCTTAAAAAAGTCCCTGTCAGTTATTAATGCTTGTGCTACTAGAAACTCAAATCATTTACGTCTGCTGTACAACCGCCCTAATATAACATCTCTAGAAAAATACATATTAGCTATAGACCCCTAATTATTAATGTGGTTATACTGTGCTAATTGTGAACTTGATCCATTAAGGAAATGAGAATGATGGCTAGCGGCAGTATAGAAAGCATTAGTTTAAAAGGCTTGGAAATAGTCTTTCAAACTCTTTTTGAACAAACTCTTGATTATCTTATGCTCTTACCACCAATACGACTATGTGAAAATTTAGATAACGTCGACTATGGTTTATTTGGTTCATCAGCTTATTTAGAGGCAGACTTGAAAGCAATTAAGACTTTGTCGCATGGTAGAGAAACTGTAGACGGTGCATTGTGGATATTCGATAAAATGCGTACTGCGCAGGATGCTTATAGTATTGCACAGCAAACGAGTACGCTGATTAGCACCCAATTGTTTTTAAGCGAAGCTGAAAAAAAGAACACAATAAAACTTGTAACTACTCTGGCTATTTTATGGCAACTATCAGAATGGCAAGCACGTACCAGCGAACAGTTAGAAAAAGGTTACTTAGGTCAAGCTCAACCATTAATAAAGTATTTGCTAGCCTCTTTTGTTGATGGAGATGAAACGACTGATTGTAAGACAGTTGTAGAAAATTTAGTAAAATGTAATGCAGTTATTAGCCCAATTGTAAGCAGAAATGCGACCACTTATGCTTTATCATCTAATTTCAATCCGTTATTGGCTACAGCGGCTTTTCTTTTTCTACCATTAATTATCTATGCAATTTATAAACATGCCCAGGCCAATAATTTTCATGCTTCCACTAGTTTCATGATGCTAGCAGCCCTTGTAACCATTGGTGGTGTTTTGCTCTACAAAAAAAGTACTTCAACACACAGAGAAACAGATAATAATGCATTAAACACACCTCAGACAATGGTGTTACATGCTTATCAAAGCAACAATCCAGAAAACGCACTGCGAAAATTAGTAGCAGAAAATCGAAAAGAATTAGCATCACTTGTAGTGTATTTACATACCCTATGTCCTAATGTATTGGACAAGATAACTATTTTAAGGAAACACAACATTTTAACATTGAGGGCCTAGCTGGTTCTGTATTCACGTGTGGTTGATTTGACAGTTATTTTCCTATATCTTTAGTCTAGATTTACTATTTATTGGATTGCCATAATTACCTGATATAATGTTTTTCCCCTCAAGGATGAAGAGTTGCATAATTTAAATGAAAAAAATAAATTTAACCCATGTTCTTTTAGTGCTAATTTCTCTCCATTCCCTAGCTGCCAAAGCTGAACAAATAGATGATCCTTGTGTAGGTCCATCAGCACTGCTTTCTGTTATTGATAGACCCACACAAAGCGATAGTCCTTGTGCAGTCAAGCCAGGTGAATTATTGGTCGAAGTGGGTTATCAATATCAGCAACTTCAGGAAGAAGATGGTTATGCCAATGTATTACCTCAAGCAGAATTTCGTATCGGGTTACCACTTAATAATGAATTAGTGCTACTTACCCCTAATTATGTCAATCAACATCCCTCAGACTCTGAATCAATTTCTGGTTCAACGGCTACTGTTTTTGGGCTTAAGCACGAAATAGGTTATACCAACAAATGGATCTATGCTGCAGAAACGATTTTTACTACACCAAGCGGTAGCCCGGATTTTGGTAGTGATGGTTGGGGTGTGGCGTTAAATGGTATAGTAAGTTATAACATTACTGCTTCACTTGGACTTGCTGGTATGTTCGGCGTGACAACACAAACTGATCCGAGTAGCGATGGCGGTGGACGATTCAATAGCTTTAACCCCGATGTGGTATTATCTTGGCAATTAACTCCAAAATTTCAAATTTATGGTGAAGTTTATGGCCAAACTAATACGAGCTCAGAAGATAGATGGGGTTGGAATGCAGATGCCGGTGTACAATATCTAATCACGCCGCAAATAGAAGTTGATGCAGAGTATGGTAAAAGATTAAGTGGAAATCTAGGTGACTTTTCACATTATTTTGGAGTAGGGGGAGCAGTACTATTTTAATTATAAGGATATGTTAAATTGCAATTTACCTATAATAAAAAGCAACTGCTTAAAAATCTTACCCCAAATCGTTGGGATATTATTGTACTTTTTCTTTTCTTTATCATTATATCTTTATTAGGTTCAGGCGCGGAACAAATGACCAAGCCCTATGCAATTGGTCAGCAATTACCTATTTCTCTTGATCCCAGCATGTTGCCAAGTTACGGTTTGCAAACTGTACAGCGTATGGGCATAGCATTAATTTTTTCTTTAGTGTTTAGTTTGGTTTTTGGCATGTGGGCAGCGCGAAATAAACATGCGGAACGCATTATCATTCCTATGATTGATATTTTGCAATCGGTGCCGGTATTGGGTTTCTTATCCATAACCGTTGTTGGATTTATTTCATTATTTCCCAATAGTTTACTGGGTCCTGAATGCGCAGCTATATTTGCTATTTTTACTGCACAAGCGTGGAATATGGCATTTAGTGTCTATCAATCTTTTTCCACAGTGCCTACAGAGCTCAAAGAAGTATCGCAATCCTATCATCTTTCCAGTTGGCAACGTTTTTGGCGTGTTGAAATGCCTTTTGCTATACCAGGATTACTTTGGAATACGATGATGTCTATGTCAGGGAGTTGGTTTTTTGTGGTGGCATCTGAAGCGATTACTGTCTCAAATCAAAATATTATGTTGCCAGGTATTGGTTCCTATATAGCGGTTGCAATTAAGCAGGCTGATCTGCATGCTATTATTTATGCCGTAATTGCAATGCTTTTTATAATTTTGCTTTACGATCAACTTATATTTAGACCATTAATTAAATGGTCTGAAAAATTTCATATCGGTATGACAGACGAAGAGCTTCCCTCTCGTTCTTGGCTATATACCATGCTTACACGTACCAAATTATTACGTTTTGTAAATGAACAATGGTGTAACTTTAGTGATTGGTTAATTGCCTCTAAAAAACCTGTTGAAGATGTTCCTGTTTCAAAGTACAAGGAAACCTCATTTACTTTGCCATCTTGGACGGGTTATTTAGTAGATATCGTTGCAGTTGGTGTGGTCTTTTTTGCCATCATTAAAGTGGCGCGTTTCATTTTCCCAGCTATTTCCTTGCAAGAGGTTGGGCATGTTTTTACACTAGGGTTTTACACAGCTTCACGTATCATTTGCGTTTTGATAATAGCCTCACTCATCTGGGTTCCTATTGGAATTTACATTGGTTTACGCCCTAAAATTTCACGCCATGTGCAACCTATAGCACAATTTTTGGCTGCGTTCCCTGCTAATTTGCTATTTCCTTTTTTCGTTATTATCATTGTTCGTTATGCGCTTAATGTAGAAATTTGGGTTACTCCTTTGATGATTTTGGGAACACAATGGTATATTTTATTTAATGTTATTGCAGGAGCAAGCGCCATTCCAAATGAAATATTGCAGGCATCGAGTAACTTTGAGGTGAAAGGGTGGTTATGGTGGAAGCGTGTTAGTTTACCTGCCATATTCCCTTATTACGTTACAGGTGCTTTGACAGCAGCGGGTGGCAGTTGGAATGCAAGTATCGTAGCTGAAGTTGTAACTTGGGGTAATACTACGCTAACTGCTACAGGTTTAGGCGCATATATTGCCAAATATACTACAGCGGGTGATTTTCCACGTATTGCTTTAGGTATTGCTGTCATGAGTATTTATGTAGTTACTATCAATCGCGCTTTTTGGCGACGATTGTATTCATTTGCTGAAACGCGTTATCGTATGGATATATAAGCTATGCAAAAAAGTCTAAAACTAATTGAAATTAAAAATGTTTCTAAATCTTTTAGAAGGCCAGATAATTCCGATCTATTAGTGCTTGATAGCATTAACTTTAGTGTTGCACAGGGAGAAGTTGTCGCTATCCTAGGACGATCAGGTTCTGGAAAATCGACTTTATTACGCATAATAGCTGGTTTAATCTCACCCTCATCTGGAAAGGTATTATATAAAGGTCAAGAGGTCACAGATCCTGTAAGAGGCTTAGCCATGGTTTTTCAAAGCTTTGGGCTAATGCCCTGGTTAACTGTTTTACAAAATGTTGAACTGGGTTTAGAAGCATTAGGTGTTCCTGCTAAAGAACGGCATGCACGTGCTCTTAAGGCAATTGATATGATTGGCCTTGATGGTTTTGAATCAGCCTTTCCTAAAGAACTTTCAGGTGGTATGAAACAACGCGTTGGCCTTGCGAGAGCATTGGTTGTTAATCCTGAGGTTTTATTAATGGACGAGGCTTTTTCTGCATTAGATGTGTTAACTGCTGACAATTTACGTAGTGACGTCATGGATTTATGGCATACGCACCAAACCAATATTAAAGCAATTATTTTAGTAACGCATAAAATTGAAGAAGCTGTTGCGATGGCCGATCGTATTTTAGTATTCGATAGCGCTCCAGGAATCATCAAGGCAGAATTACCTGTTGATTTACCACATCCACGCGTGGAACAAGATAAACGATTTATCGAGTTAACAACACGTATTTATAGTATTTTAATCGCGCCATCTGCTAAAGAACATGCGCTTGAGCTGGCAATACCTCATGAAGAAATCGATATTGGTTATCGCTTACCTGATATTGCACTCACCCAATTATTTGGTTTAATCGAGTCATTTGAAGTTGATTATAAAGATCAAAAAGTAACCCTTAATGATCTTGCTGTTAAACAGAAACAATTATCAGATGATGAAGTAACACCATTATTTGTTATGTTAGATATACTTGATATTCTTCGTTTTGCCTGTATATCACCAGGCTCTATAGAGTTGACAAACCTCGGCCATCAATTTGCCAATGGCGATATTCAAGAGAAAAAGAGATTATTCTCACAGCAGTTATTATTATACATTCCTTTAGCTGCTTACATTAAGCGTATTTTAAATGAGAATCCTACTCATAGTGTTAGACAAGAGGTTATTGTTGATTTATTGGAAAGCTATTTTGATCAGGACACAGCTGACCAAGTTTTTAAAACCATTGTCAACTGGGGACGCTACGCAGAAATATTTGCCTACAATGCTGATAGTAAAACATTAAGCTTAGATGACCCGCAATAAGAAGCCTAAATCGAGTTTCGTGAAATGACTAGCTTGTTAGCAAAATTTACAAAATAACAACCCACTTCATATTATTTTAATTAAAGTAAAATGCTGTTTTTTTGTTGGTCAATTAGACTGATTTTGCTTGCATGGAGGTTAAAAAAAGTGGGAGACTACCCAAACTATTGCTAATATACTGATGGGAACACCGAGCAACCACGCAAGAAAATATTTCATGATGAGCTCCTTTTTTTCGTTATTTTTTTAGTCTATCACTTAATGAATCTCACTAAAAGAAGTAATATGGCAGTAAACTGCTGCCATTTAACATAAATTTTATAGTGATAACTATGTAATAGGTGCTTAATGACTACTTTTTTAGAAACCAAAAGACTTATTTTAAAACATACGGATTACTCTGATTTGAATAATCTTATTGAGCTACGCTCAGATCCTAATGTTATGAAATATATTGGTGATGGTGCTCCTCAAACAAAAGAAGACGTTGAACGATTTCTCGCTTATGCCATTCCTTATCAAAAAAAATACGGTTTTGGATTTTGTTCTGTGTTTGAAAAGGATAGTGGTAATTTTATCGGTCAAGCTGGTTTATTTCATCTGGGCTCTTCAGAAGATCAAGATGAAATTGAAATAGCATATCGATTCCACAAAAACTACTGGGGCAAAGGGTATGCAACAGAATGTGCGAAAGCGTTAATTCACTGGGGTTTTCAACAGTTATCTGTGCAAAAATTAGTTGCAGTTGTAGATCTAAAAAACCTTCGTTCAAGCCACGTCTTAGAAAAGGCAGGGTTGGTATATATTGGAGATGGTATCTATTATGAAAAAAAGGTGCGAAAATATGCGATTTACAGAAACGAAGAAATAGAATTAGTCGCTTATAATCCCCAGTGGCCAATCATAGCAGAGTTAGAAATTAAAAAGTTGTATCAAGTATTACCTGCTCATAATATCGTTGATATTCAACATGTAGGTAGTACAGCAATTCCGGGAATACTAGCAAAACCTATTATTGATATTCAAATAGCAGTAACCTCATTGATTGATGCCAAACTCCATTTTGTGAATGAACTAAAAAAGATAGACTATCAATATTGGTCTGAAAATCCAGATCCTGAAAGATTGTTTTTTGTAAAAGGGATGCCACCTTATGGTGAAAAACGCACACATCATGTGCACATTGTAGAACCTTCCTCAAAACATTGGAGAGAAAAAATCCAATTTAGAGATTATCTTTTATCACATCCAGATGTAGCACAGGAATATGCCAGTTTAAAAATAAAACTAGCAGAGTTGTATCGCTATGATCGCGAGCAATACACGGATGAAAAAACATCATTTGTAAATCGTATTTTACAAAAATCCCAGCAGCACTAAGCTATTATCCAACTGATTAAGTGTAAAGATTAATCAAATAGAATAACATATAGCGTAGAGCGATAAACAGTGATTTAAAAAGGAATTTGTTGATTTATTACGTCGTGTTATCATTGTTAAAATAGGTGTGAAAGAAGGTATTACCTCTAAAAATGGGGTATTTACCCTCTGCCTTTCTGGTACGGATATATCGAGGGATATAATGCGAAATTTTTCAGACCTCAATGAACAAGAAGTGTTGGCGCTTGCTATCTCACTTGAGGAAGATGATGAACGTACTTATGAAAACTATGCTGAATACCTTAAAGACTCTTATCCCAGTACTGCAAAAATATTCCGCGCCATGTCAGAAGAGGAGGGCGGTCATCGTCATCGCTTGATTGAGCTTTATTGCAAGCGTTTTGGTGATTTTATTCCTCTTATTCGACGCACTGATGTTCGTGGTTTTATGCCACGCGCTTCAATATGGTTAGGACAACCACTAGGGCTTGATAAAATTCGCGAGCAAGTTGAAGCAATGGAAATGGAAAGCATGCGTTTTTATCGCCAGGCTGCTCGTCAAACACGTGATGCATCGATGAGGCAATTACTCGATGATCTTGCCTCAGAAGAACGTCGACATGAAAATAAAGCTGAAACTTTGGTTGCTGAACATCTTACTCCAGCAGCACGCGAAGAAGAGGGTAAAACAGAGCGCCGATTTTTTCTTTTACAATTTGTGCAACCGGGTTTGGCTGGGTTAATGGATGGTTCAGTATCAACACTTGCACCTATATTTGCAGCGGCGTTGGCAACTCATTCATCACACGATGCATTACTCGTAGGTTTAGCAGCATCGATAGGTGCGGGAATATCAATGGCCTTTGCCGAAGTAGCGTCAGACAATGGTAGTTTAACAGGACGTGGTAGCCCACTTATACGGGGTATTATAACAGGTGGAATGACAGCTATTGGTGGATTAGGACATACATTACCCTTTTTAATTTCAAATTTTTATTTAGCACTTACTATCGCAATTATTGTGGTGGGCATTGAATTAGCAGTTATTTCCTGGATTCGTAACCGCTATATGGATACCCCATTTCTTAGCGCTGCATTTCAAGTTGTAGTTGGTGGTGTATTGGTTTTTTTAACAGGTATTTTAATCGGTGGCATAGGATAGTGTAGAGAGGGGCTATCTATCTTCTTGAAATTTTTCCCTCAAAACCATAGTCTACTAGGGCAAGCATAAAAATTGAGCAGACAATCCACATAACATAAGCATGGATATTGCATTAGATAAGTTACTTACTTATAATCCCTATTAAATTATTGAATACCCAGATGGTAAAATTTAGTATGCTAACCAATGTCGAAAAATTCGCGCTTAAATTACTATTTAATGAGACCAGTACCGTTAACCTAGTTAACGGTACGACTAAATTACTGCTTGGAATTTCAATAAAAAATTCAAAAATACCAATTCCAAATATGAATGTACGTACGCAATATACTGATAAACAATTCGTACTTGGCCAGTATTTAATTCTTAATATTGAAGCAACGCAACTCTTAGCAATTTTTTTAGATAATGAAGAAGCAAGGTCTCTACTAATAGAACAACGTACAGAGCTACTAATTGCTGCATTAAAGATAATTTTTAAAAATTTTGAAGATCGAAGATTTAATCAATTGACAAATGCATTTTTTATAAAATTAAAAGAAAATTTATTAGTATCGACAGCACATTATGATGTTGAAAAAGTGAAAAAACATGCAACAAATTATATTATCTATGGTGCAGCTCAAGAAAGATTGTCCTTAAGAACGCTTCGTTCCAAGCTTCAAAAAAATATAGATTTATGCCGATTTACCTATTTATTTTATGAGTTGAAAATGAGCGAGCAGTCTATAAAAGCAGCATTAGATCGAGCCAAAATATTTTATCTTAATATTGTAGATAAATATAGAGAAAGCACGAAAATTACCTCCTATAGCATAGAATTTTTTATTACCGCAATTCTTGTGATGACAGGATACTACTTTAGTGGATTTCCTTTGCATGCAATTGTGGTGGCTTCAGCTGTTGCTCTAATAATGGGGTATAGTCAAAACGCAAAAGAGCGTTCATTATCTGATATCCTTGTTCAAAAACATTTACCTTCTTTTGATTCAATTGCGGAAAAGGTAGATTTAAGCTTTCAGTTAAAACTTTATGGTCCATCAGGTTCGTATTTGCCTGTAAAGAAAATGACGAAACAAGGTAAAATATTTTTTTTACCACAATGTCTCTTTTTTAAAATTCTTCAAGATCGAAGCTGGCAAGTATTGACCAATAAAGATTTTTCCAATGATCTTCCTAAGGAGAAGTTAATAGATGCAACTACTGATCGGAAAGGGAAAGATAAGTCACCTGACCTGCCATTGTATGGTTTAGTGTATGCAATTCCTACTACTGATATTATGCAACGACGACGTTATATCAAAAAATTGGTGGATAAAAAAGATGATGATGAGGCGCCACAAAATAATTCCAACGTTAATCCTGTACAATCTTTTTTGATAACAGATGAATTGCGAGAGAAAGGCTTTTTAGCTGTATCAGATCCTCATTTAGGATTTTTTGAGTTTGGTAAATTGAGAGAGCCTATTATCTGCTTAGTAGGCCCTAAAATTATCGATGGTGTCTGGAATGAAGCATTCATTACACCCAAAGGTGAACATGGGGGAATAAAAATTATCCCTAATATCAAAGGTAAAAATCATGCCGAGATTAAATGGGAAAATGGTCAAAGAGTTGCATTTGTACAAATCGAAAAAAAATCCGTTACCGTCACTCAACTAGTCGTTTATAATTACCCACCGCCTAAACCAAAACAAGAATCACAAATTGATAAATCAGTTCCGGTTTGGCGTGCTTACCATCATGGAATGCATTATTAGATACGGATATTTTTTCATTACTTTGCTAAAAATAATTCGGCCAATTTATTTGGAAATAAAATAATTTGCTCTTTTTTCTGCTTATTCAGCCCTTTAATAAATCGTTCAATTTTCATTGCCACGCTTTTATCACCATGGATTTGCCAGTGTTGTGCGATTTTTATAGGTTTAAAACTTTGCGTAAATTTGCATTTAGCAGTACCTTGCAGATGCTCTTGATATCGACGATCGAGATCGGTTGTATATCCTGTGTAATAGGCGCCGTTTTCACAAAGTAGAATATATACAAACATGTGAGACCCTTATTTTGTTGGAATAGTGAATGCTTAGCTCATATACTATAGCTATTGCTTTCATTTTTCACTATTTAACATAAAGAGAATATTATGTTTGAAAAATTTCATCAGCCTTTACTTTCTTTCAATCTGTTTTTATTGCGATTACTGAAGTTTATCCTCTTTGGGTTATTCCTGGTCTACATTGCCTTATTCATTGGAATGTGGGGCTATCACACCTATGAAGGAATGTCATGGTTAGATGCTTTTGTGAACGCATCAATGATCTTATCGGGTATGGGTCCTTTATCACCATTACATACAGACGCTGGAAAATTATTTGCTGGATTTTACTCCCTATTCAGTGGGCTATTTTTTATGGTTCTGATGGGTATTTTATTTGCCCCCTGTTTACATCGATTTTTGCATAAAATGCACCTAGCAAAAAATGATGAGTGATTGGTAATAGGGAGGTGGTGTTACGGGATATTTTGTCTAGGACAAAATAAAGAATTAGTTCTATCAGCGAGCACCCCTCCAGTAATTGTACCTTGATAAAAAGGTGATCTACTAACCACAAATTGGGAGTCGATATCAATTTGACTCCATCCACATTTCTTTAAGTATTCGATCGAAGAGCCAAAAACAGTACGCGAAATCTTCGCCCAGACTATGGCACTTTGACACATAGTGCATGACTCTGTAGTAGTATAAAGAGTAGTCTCTGACCAATTTATACCTGGATGCTTACTTGAACAATTATTAATAGCAACCATTTCTCCATGCAAAGTAGGGTTATGCTTTGCTGCGTTCAACCCTTTACATAGAATCTCTCCCGTTTTGTTATCGACAATAATTGCCGCAAAAGGAGCTCGTGGATTGGCTTTGGCATCTTCCAAGGCTATTTGCATATAACGAGAATCTTTTTCTATTGGTGAGAGATTAAGATCATTTGCTTTAGAGGTCGAAGAGAGCAGTAAGACTAAAAATATCGCTAAAATATAATGTGTTTGTTTCATGTTTTTCATAAGATGTAATTAATTTATAATTATAATAGTGGGTAGCGTGCGATCCCTCAAGCTCTAGCTACTCGAAGAGCTACCAATAGCGCGGTATCATTGCATTCGACCAACGCTACGTTTACTATCGTATTAGCATGCGGAAAAATTGTTGTGGGGAACAGATGATGAGGAAGGTTTTTTGGGATGATCCCTATCGGTGTAATTTAGTTACAAAAGTCACTTCAGTGAATGAAAATAGAATCTTGTTAGAAGAAACTATCGCATTTTCATTTTCTGGCGGACAAGAGAGCGATAAAGCTACTATCAATGGACTTCTTGTTATTAACTCAGAAATAGAAGGGTGATTTGATTTTTTACACCCTCGAAGAGGGATATGGCCTTTTAGCTGACGATAGCATTACTTTAGAAATTGATTGGCCACGCAGGTATAGACTTATGCGATTACATTTCGCTGCTGAACTTATTCTTGAACTCGTTACCCGCAAGCTAGCAATCAAAAAAATTGGAGCCCATATTGCTGAAACAAAAGCTAGGATTGATTTTGTCTATGATAACAACATTTCATCAGTCTTTGAGGAATTATTAACTGATTATAATGAAATCATAAAAAGAGATCTACCGATTAAAAAAGATTTTTCTGACATCATTAATCAAAGACGTTTTTGGGAGATTGAAGGCTTTTCGAAAGTGGCCTGTGGTGGTACTCATGTAAAATCAACAGGGGAGGTGGGGTATATTGCTTTAAAAAGAGCAAATATAGGTGGTGGCAAGGAGCGAATCGAAATCAAGTTGATTGATGACAGTGTTTCTCCTGCCTAAGAAATAATAGGACTTTCGACTATAATTAATCAAAGATTTATTGCCAGTTAACCATCTACTATCAAAGGATTGATACATGTCGATAACAGCACAGCCTTCGTTAACCCTTACACAAAGTATTTTTTCTATCCCCGTCATTGTGGCTGCCTTAGGGTATTTTGTAGATATTTACGATTTAACATTATTTAGCATAGTAAGAGTGGATAGCTTGCGCGATTTGGGAATCTCTGAGGCACAGTTGCAAAAAGATGGAATATTTATCCTGAATATGCAAATGTTTGGCATGTTATTGGGCGGTATTTTATGGGGCGTATTGGGAGATAAAAAAGGGCGCCTTTCTGTATTATTAGGCTCTATCCTTTTATACTCCCTAGCAAATATTGCTAATGGCTTCGTACAAGATGTTACAACTTATGCCTGGATTCGTTTTATTGCGGGAGTGGGATTAGCGGGTGAATTAGGTGTAGGTATTACCTTAGTTGCAGAATCATTGCCGCAAAAATATCGTGGTTATGGGACAGTACTTGTGGCAACAGTAGGGGTATCTGGAGCCGTGCTTGGTTTTTATGTAGCTAGCACAACAAATTGGAGAATAGCCTATTTCTTAGGTGGTGGCATGGGGATGTTATTATTGCTATTGCGATTTTCTTTAAAAGACTCGCCACTTTACAAAAAAATGCATCAAGAAGGGCGTGTTGCTGGTAACTTCCTTATGTTATTTCAATCACTACCACGTTTTAAACGTTATTTAAAATGCATTTTTCTAGGCGTACCGCTATGGGCGATTGTTGGCATAGTAGCCACATTTTCCCCTGAAATTGCAAAGAGTATGAATCTTAGCGAACCGGTGAATGCGGGAAGAAGCATCATGCTTTGTTATTTAGGTATAACATTTGGCGATGCTTGTAGTGGTTTACTCAGTCAATGGTTAAAATCACGCCGAAAAGCTATGGCTATTTTTTATTTGTATACCATTATTATCGTCATTTTATTATTAGGATTTAATAATTATACTGCTCATCTTTTTTATATTGGAATATTTATGTGTGGTTTTGGAGTTGGTGTTTGGGCATTATTCATCACAACCTCAACTGAGCAATTTGGTACCAATATACGGGCTACGGTAACTACCACTGTTCCAAATTTTGTAAGAGGCATGGTGATTCCATTAACACTTTGTTTTTCATTACTCCAAAATTATTTCACCATTCAACATGCCGCTTTAACTTTGACACTAGCAACCTTGCTTTTATCTCTGCTATCTTTACGAGGATTAGCAGAAACGTTTTATCGCGATATGGATTTTTACGAAGAATAAACCTTTGATAGATTAAAGAGGAGTAAAGACAAATAAAATGTATAACCATGTTAGTGATAAAAGGGTATGGGATAAAATCGTTCGCGAACGTGGCATAAAACTTAAGGCTAATGAAAATAATGTTTATGTTACTTTGCCTGACGGAAAACAGCTACTTTTAGATGAATATCTAAAAATAGAAAGGAAAATACAAAATAGATTTTCATGCCCAAGCTAGATTGTTGAATTTTAGGTAATGCCTCAAAGGCTAGCTGCTTGAAGAACCTTGAAAGCAATTCGACTAATACGAGCTTTCCATTCTGCTTAAGATATTGCTCGAGCACTCTTATTCACTCGCCAATATTGGGTAACCATAAACAAAAACAGGACAGGCATCAAATTTCAGATACCTGTCCTGTTTTTATTTATTTTCTAGCTGCGATAATTGAAAACATTAAAGGAATTGATAGCTTGGAATTTCTGTATTGCTCCTCTCCTATCTTCTCCATATTTGGGAAGCAGTTATACGAGGAATAATCATATTCTTTTAACTGTAAATCAATGAGATCTGCTTTATGTAGTTCTTCGAGGATAGTTCCCAAGCTATGATTATATATAAAGTTTGTTAAAGGTATTGTATTAATTTTATCTGTATAGGACCTATTTTGACGTTCAATCGGTTTTCCGTTTGATGAGTAGGGTTTAGCGGGATCTATACCATCAAAACTATCATTTAATATATAGATAAAAGGATGAAATTCGACTAATACGAGCTTCCCATTTTGCCTAAGATGTTGCTGGATCACAGTTGCCCAATCTCCAAGATTTGGTAACCATGGCAAAACACCATAAGAAGTAAAAATAATGTCAAATTTTCTATCTAAGTTTAAAGCTAATACATCACTTTCAACAAAAGTTGCACTTCCCTTTAAGGGCTTAGCTGCCTCCAGTTTGCTTTTGAGTTTTTTTGCCTTATCAATAGCAATGGAGGAAAAATCCACACCTATCACGCGCGCCCCTAAATCTGCAAGAGATAATGTATCTTGTCCAAAATGACACTGAAGGTGAAGTATATCCTTATCTTTCACATCGCCTAATAATTGTTTTTCAAGGAGGTGAAGTGAGCATCGATTCACCAAGAATTTTTTTTCATTATAAAATTCTGTCGTTGGATGCAATGAGGCCCAATAATCCCATAATTTTTTATTAGTTGCTAATATTTCGTTTTTGTCTTTCATTAAGAGTAACTCTAATAGCACTTTACTGTTAAAATTTTAACATGTTTATCTATGTTAAACACAGCACTTAGCTGTTATCTCTGTAATAAATTACAGCAATAAAAATAGTAGCCTATGTTGCTTGCAGAATGAATTTCTCTACGCTATCAAGTATACATGTCACCTTTGCCTGCAATAGAATAATCGGTGCATTTTTATAATGTAGCTTGGTTATACCTGGCAAGTTAAGAGTAGTCCATCCAAATTTTTTAACCAAACGTTCCAATGCTAAGTGATGAGAAAATGCATATAAATAATCTACTCCTTGTTGCTGAGCAAGCTCAGCTACCGCCTTAAGTAATATCGCACTTACTTTTTGCTTCCTAAATTCTTTGACGACATATAACCCCGATATCCAAGGGCTAAGTTTGGGAACATATTATCCATATTCTGTTGTTTTAAGCTGAGCGAGCCTAGGAGTTGGTTTCCCCTCATGGCGATAACCACTTGAGTACCTGCTTGTAGAGAACGGGTAAAACTGGAGAGCCAATCGTTCTCTGAGGTTCCAGGCTTATACTTTCCCCATTCTTGATAATGCCACTTAGCAATTTCCTTGCTAAAAAGGGCAACTTTATCTTGCGGTAAACTGGTTAATAACTGAGTGATGATTTGCATATATTCTTAATCCTGTACCAATAATGGAGAGCTAATTAAGTAGATAGCCACTAACACTAGTAGAAAATACTAGCCATCTTAGAACGTTATCGTGTGGCCTCCACGAAGTAAAGATGCATCACCTAGCGAATAAGCTTATTTAATTTTTCAGTTTCCAACCAACAATGGTATTCTTACTTGAAGTTTCAGTACATTTATTTCAAGGAGAAGGCATTCATGTGGTTCCCTGGCGATGAAGATAACGGTTCTCAAACTGGCTCTGATGAGTTTTCTGCAGATGAAAGTATTCACTCATCAAATGATGAGGAGAGTGATGGCTTCAATGATTCTGACAGCGATATCAGTAATGATTTAGGTGAAAGTCAGCTTCAGCATGAACCCTATAAAACACTGTTCCAATTATGCAGGCAGGGGAGGGCTCAACCATTAAGTGATTGGATTGAAACATACCCTGATTTGGATCTTAATTTTGTGCCTCATCCAGATGAGGGGCATCCGCTTTTGGCGTATGGAATTGATTTTCCCAGATCATCTGATAATTATTCCCAAGAGGTGCTTCTTTTTTTGATTAATCATCCCAAGGTAGATATTAGCAACCATAAGGAATATTTTTTATGGATTTGGACCGAAATTTTTGATAATACCTACAACCATAATAATTTCGCAAAATTAATTATTGCTTTATTAGAACAGGAACGTTTTCCAATCAATGAGCCTTTGATAATGACCTCACGTTTTTTTGGTTTTTTGAAAAACTCAAGCATCAATTATATTTCGGATTACAAAACACATCTCATTTCCTTTTTACATCTTTGCTTGTACGCTTTTTCCATTGTGATGGAGAGTTGTTCACCGGAGGACCCAGCGGATATTATTACTGCCAAAAGAATCAAAAAAAATGTATTGCAAATGATACAGGCTATAGTGAACAACCCCAGTTTTACTACAACAGAATTATGGGTTGATGGAGAAGGATACAGTCCTTTGGAACTTGCGCTAACAGTTAATTTGTTGGAGGCGTTAGGACCACTTTATCAACAGTTCCCTGTTTGCTCTGTGGAACATCTCGAAAAACTCAAAGAAAAAAATGTTTTTTATAATTTGATCATTAATTCGCCCCAGGATATTTTGCAAGCATTTAAGTTGAATGGTGTGAATTGCCCCGAGGAATATTTAAAGGAATTTCTCGAGCAATTAACTCATTTTCAACGCGCACAACAAAAAAATGTGCCACAAGTAAATATTTCTGCTTTTTATGATGCGCTGATTAATTGCTTTAAAAATAGCAGTCTCTATAAAAACGCATGTGCTGATCAAGTATTTCAATTAAGTACGTTGTATAAAGATGGCGCAATAAAATGCAAAACGGGAACGAGTGTTATAAATCCCATACGCCGTTATTTTGAAATATGTACAAGGCTAGGTGAAAGAAACGATGAAATGCGATTACGGCTTGCTGATATTGCTCAAGGGAGCAAGAGGGCAGTTGTAAAGGTACAAGATACCATGGCAAGGGAAAAAACAGAGAAAATGCTTAAACGATTTTAAGTTGTATGCTTAATGTGTAAATTTGGCTGAGATAAGAAAATCGCAGTCCCTAGGACAACCTGTTATATATTTAGGTTGTCCTGCAATTCATTTTTTATAACATACTGGCACAAGTAACCTTATTTATGGTTCTTTTCATAGTCATCAATTCGTTGCTTTAGGGTGTCATATTCAACACATCCAGAGGGACAAGCATTTTTGATGACAGTTAGATTTTGCTCAGCTTTTGATAGATCATTCTTCATTAAATATAGTTCTCCTAAATATTCATTGGCACCCTTATGATTAGGATCAATTTTTAGAGCCATCTGATAATATTTAAGGGCATCATCCAGCTTGCCAGTTTGTCTATAACTATAACCTAAATAATTATAAGCATCGGCATTTTGAGGGTTATCTTTCACAACTTCATTGAGAAGCGGTATCGCTTTGTTATAATCCTTTTGGTTAATATAATCTTCAGCTTGCTTGAATTGGGGATTCGTTTGGTTTACCGAATTTGAAGGGAAAGCAAATGATGAGCTTACAAATAAAGCTAAAAGTAAACTTACAAATAAGCGGAATATAGAATACATGTTATCCTCCTAGGATTTCCAAATTGTTCAAGTGATTTAGAAGATATTAGTTGATGAATACTATTTTTGCAACTACCCTAAGTTTAGGGTTGATCTACCTTATGGGTAGTCTATACTCAAACATTTAGGTAACACAATTAAGGAATGCGACATGAAACTATTCAAATACTCTTTAACTCCTCTTATTTTTTTCAGTCTTTTTGCAATCTCAACATTAGTTGCTTACGCTGATGAGAAAAAGCCAGTCATCATACCTCAAAGCGATCTAAAGTGGGTCCCACTACCAGGAATGCCAAAAGGAGCACAGATTGCAATGCTGCAGGGGGATTTAAAGAAAGCTGAACGATATACTTTTTTATTAAAATTATCAGATGGTTATGTTATTCCTTCACATTGGCATTCAAATGACGAGGAAACTACTGTCATATCTGGTACATTGAACCTTGGTATTGGTGATAAGATTGATAAATCTGAAGCAAAAATTTTAAAACCTGGAAGTTTTACATTAGTCCCCGGTCTTACGCATCACTATGTCTACGCAACAGGGGAAACCATCATTCAAGATGCAGGCATGGGTCCTCGTGACACAATCTTTGTTAATCCAGATGAATTAAAAGCCCTAATTGAAAAAAACAAGTAATATCAGAATATGATAAAAAACACCTCATTTAAATACGGTAGTTTAACTAAGTTTCTTCATTGGGTTATTGCCTTGTTGATTGTTGTCCAATTTTATTTAGGTTTATGGTCTGCATGGGTTCTTCCTAAAAATTCACCTGAGTTAGAATTGTACATCGTAAAGCTTCATGAACCCATTGGGATCTTAATTTTCGGTTTAGGTGCTTTAGCTACTCTTTGGATGTTGGCAAACCAACATCCTTTATTTCCCAATTCTATGCGTTTATGGGAAAGAATTATTGCACGTGTCGCACATATACTTTTATATTTAGCATTACTCATCATGCCAATAACGGGCATTATCATGTCTATGGCTAATGGTTATCCGCCGAATTTTTTTAATTTATTTCAATTCCCCGAGTGGATAGAAAAAAATGAGGATTTAGCAAACCTGGCTTTCACATTTCATAAATTTATTGCCTATGTATTTTTAGCTTTAATCATTTTACACATTTTGGCTGCGTTCAAACATCATTTTTTAAATCATGATAATGTATTAAAACAAATGTTGCCAGGATCCAACTCTGAAGTGTGAAATCAATTCATGGTTCTGTTTTGAAAACTGGTTAGCTATCCTGAAATACCAGACGAAATTACAGCGGTATGGGTTGCTGCAAAAGTAATTGGTGGCAGAAATTTTGTTGTATGGTAGTTTGATAAAGTTACTAGTTGGGTTAGCTATCAAAAACAGGACGGGCATCTAATTTCAGATGCCCGTCCTGTTTTTCGATGGGTAATGAAGATTGCGGCAAGATTCATGCGTATGGTACAGCTTATAGCGACAGCGTTGGAAGCTAGAAGAGTATTAGCAAGAATGCGTAAAAATGTGGTATAAAAGTCCATAGATTTTTAAGTTACGTATTTATTCATTTCACTAAATGCAAAGGTATGTCAAAACATTCTCATCTTTTAAATTGCTTTTATACATTTGATACAACAACTGATATTAAAACCATCGTTAAAGAGCTTTCTGTAAGATTCGGTATTCATCATTTTTCATATGTCAAACGCTATGAAGATTACTCACACATTTTGCTAAGCAGTAGCCCAGAATGGCAAGAATACTATTATACGAATGAACTTTTCCGTATAAGTGACTTAGAATACCCAGCAAGTTATTATAAACCCGGCTTTGCTTTATGGAATACTTTTCAAGGACAAGAAATTTTCAAGGCCAGTAAAGCGTTTGGAATAGATCACGGTATCGTATTCATAAAGCCAGGCAATGGATATTGCGAGTTTTTTCATTTTGCTACAACACCCGAAAATTCCAAAATTTTAAATTTTTATCTTAATCATATTGATTTATTACATCAATTTAATAATCATTTTAAACAAGTTGCTGCTTCTATTATCCAAAAAGGGGAAACACAACGAATAATTCTTCCACACGATTATATTTCACAAAAACAAAGTCCAAATGAAAATTGGCATTTTAATCAACAATTGCTAATGGCTTTTTTAAAAAAAGATGAAGAAACTATGTCTGCATTGTTACCTAGATTAGCAAAAAGAGAACGAGAATGTTGTTATTACGTAGTACAAGCCATGACCTCTAAGCAGATTGCACAGCAACTTAATATTTCATATCGTACGGTTGAAAAACATATCGAAAGCATTAAAGCCAAATTAAGTTGTAAGAGTCGATCTGAATTAATTGCACTTCTAAATAAATTACTCAACCCCTACTAAGTATTACTACCCATAGAATCCATTTGCCTTTTCTAGTAAAAATATTTTGCAAAATAATTATTTTTCATTTGATTGCATAAGTTTATTTTATTTAGAAAAGGAGATATAAATTATGGGTGCTACTCACTATGAATGTGCTTACTATGCCAGACAAGTATATGAAAATGGCGGTGGTAGGCCGCTTAATGGCTGGTTCATTGCTGAATCATATTATCCTCCAGATCGTTGGAATCTTGGAATGGCTATATATATTAATAGGCAAAAACAAGCAATTATCATCGCCTTTCGTGGTACCAACGGTATTTTTGATGTGATTGCTGATTACGGAACATGGCGTAGACAAATACACCCTAATCAAGAGCACGTCGAGCGAGTTGCCACAGAAAATATAGATATTGCTGATGAAAATCTAAGGGGGTATATCAATAATATGATGGGAAATATGGACCAACTTATTGATAGACATGACTCTTCTATTACTTCATCGTTAACCAGAATTAATTCCACAGCTTCGGATATGTATAGCAAATTCTCCATAACATTAACCGGTCATTCTATAGGTGGACATAAAGCCGAAATGGCAGCTTGTCGGTTGTATAAGGATCCAAAATACCAAGGCCGAATTGAAGCTGTTACATTTGAAAGTCCGGGCTTTTACGAAATAGCACTGAGAAACCCAGATTATCGGTGTGAATCCTATGATTTTATTACTTCTTATCTTGCTGCACCAAATATCATCAATTGCCTGCATGGTCACGGTGAAGAAAAACAAGTTGCTGTTCGACGATTGTATGCTCCTCATACCCCTTCGGACAACAATGGTGAAGCCGTTAGTTGGACATGGGGGCACGCATTCAGTTCCCTTGCGCAAGGGGCTGGTAGATTAGCAATTACCGGATTATTTCTGGGCGGCGCGCTTAGCGGAGGAGCTCCCATCACACACCTTGCAGCCGGAATAGGAGGAATGATGGTCTTAGGAGGTACTGCGGCATTTATTATTGATAGTTTGCTAATAAGGGATTTAATATGGCTCAAGTACAGACAACATAGTATGGACGCCATTTTGAAATGTTTTGATCCGAATAATGGCTACGCCAAATCCTATTCGGAAGTAGAGTCATGGCCTAAGCTACTAAAAATTGCCACTTTAACTCCAAGAGTAATCACTAATCTCATGAGAAGTATGATGCCAGCTCGTAATGATACGAAAGGAATACGCATGATATTTTGGGAAAATGAAATGATAGAAAATCAAATCGTATCCCTACCTGGATTTAAAACTGGACCAATTTTTGGTGATGATGTTGCTTGGGCAAGAAGAGATAAAAGCCAATCATCAAATTCAAATCGTCGCTATCAAATGCGTTAATAAACTTTAGGCTAGAGTCAATTATTGGGGGGGCTGCGCATTTTCCGTGAACCGTGAAGTAGGTTCTTGGAATTTTAGCGTATCTTAGCAAGCGCAGCGCGCTTAGAGGTGATTTTGTCTCGCGCACAAAAATGCGTCGATCCCTCAGGTTAACAACAGCTGATTGGAACCTTCTACGCCTTTAGCAAAGTCATTGCTTTGGGCGAACGATATTAAATAAATTCTACTAAGGCTGCTTCACCTTGGTCCCTTGCTCACATTCGCTATTGATGCGTAATAATAAACCAACCGCGGTTAAAGAAATGAGCAAGATGATTGGAAGCCCATGGCAACGCTAGGGCAGGGTGTTAAAGAGATACGCTTGCATTATGAAAATGAATATATTGGTGTCAGGATTAAAATTTCGAGCGACGATTACGCACATCTGGCGCGACCCGCTGTAGAGCAACCATCAAGCTCACAAAGACCTGGGAGTCTACGACCTTTCTAGAGTAGGGTTCCGTTGCATAAACGGACGGGACTTAACTTGAGGAATTCAGCTGACATATTCAAGATAATAATATTTAACATATATCTGTACCATTGCATGTAAACGATGAGTGTTTATGCGGGTTCTATTGTCGATTACATGTAAAACAAGTATTCTTTTGTTGCAAGTTGTTGATACAATGTGTATACTTTGAGTATGGTAGATGTTTGCAAGAGGTTTTCATGAAAATTCATGCGAAAATACAAAAATGGGGGAATGGCTTGGCTCTTCGGATCGCCGGGCTAGTGCGTGATATTCCGCATTTCGAAGAGGGTACTGAGGTCGATATAGATATCAATGATGAGGGCTTTACTCTTAAAAAATCTAAACCTTCCAAAAAGATAAAGCTACCATACTCTGAAGCTGATTTATTAAAAAATATGTCTGCCGAAACAGCTCATGCTGATGAACTGGCTATTTTAGGTAAAAGTGAGATCTAGTTTCATGGCAAAGCAATACATCCCTGAACGAAATGATATTATTTGGCTAGATTTTGAACCAACAAAAGGCAAGGAAATAGGGAAGTATCGACCATGCTTGGTTTTATCTTCTCACGCCTATAATCATCAATCCGGTTTGCTTATTTGTTGCCCCATTAGTACCAGCATTCGAGGCGGTTTAACGGAGGTACCCGTGAACAATTTAGACACGCCCTCAGTGATAGCTGCAAGCCTTATTCAAACGCTATCGTGGAAAGAGCGCAAAGCAAAGTTTATTATTGTTGCTGAACCTGGCGTGATGGATGAGGTATTGTTTAGAGTAATACCATTAATTGGTGCTGATAAAGTATTTGAAAAATTAATGTAAAAACTTTTCATAAAAATCAGACATGTGTCAATCAAGAATAAATTTTGGAAATTAACATGAAAACATTGCAAGATATGACGCCTAACAAGAAAAAAGCGATTTTTTTAACTAAACGAGAATTACCTGTGCTGGTGTGTGATGCAGTTAATTTAGAAGGGATCAATTATACCTTACCGGAAGTACAAACATTGTTAGACGGTGTGACCGTTGGTGGTCATAAAATATCAGATGAAATGATCACCCTTAACCAAGCCAAGGCGTGGAATTGTTTATTTAGCGCAGTAGAAAATGAGCAATTCGCATTAAAAAAAGACTTTGCTTGTACGCTGCATGAGATTGCAGCCCGTGAGGAATCTTTAGAGTGGGGCTGCTTTAGAAGTGGCTCAGTTACCATTGCAGGCACAACGTATTTACCACCCAAAGCAAACATGCTTGATCAATTATGGATTCAAATGATTCATGAGTTTGAAAATATAAAAGATGTTTTTGATAAGGCAATATTTATTTTTTTGCAAATGGCACGTTATCAGTTTTTTTATGATGTTAATAAGCGCATGGGCCGATTTATGATGAATGGAATTTTATTAAGTGAAGGGTATCCGGCAATTAATTTACCTGCTAAACGACAACTTGAGTTTAATCAGTTAATGTTGAATTTTTATACATCAGGTGATGTGGAACCAATGACGACATTCATGAAATCTTGTTTTGATCAGCGTATTATTCAGATCATGTCGGAAAGTTAATGGGGAATGTAATGAATAATAAAAATATTTTTATTATTCATAGTATTGACCATATCGTACTACGAACCAGTGATGTCGATGCCATGGTCCATTTTTATTGTGAAATTCTAGGCGGCTCCGTTGAAAAAATTCAAGAGGAATTTGGCTTAACGCAATTACGTATCGGAGACAATATCATTAACTTGAAAGAAAGTACATTGCAATAAAAATGAAGGGAATTGCTTGTTAATGTAGTAAGCTAGCAGTGCAATGGTGTAAAATAGTGAGCGAAACATTTAGTGCGCATATAGCTTAGGGCTAGATTCAATATTTAACATAATATACATTATACGAACTTAAATGTAGCAGCAAAGTGATAATGTCCGGTTTAAGCAAAGTAAAAATGTCCGCTTTTGGGTAACCTTAGCACATCTCATGTGTTGATCCCAAAAGGACTTTGAAATGGAAAAACTAGTCATTATGAATAATAAAGAACTGCACCGACTTGAAATCATCCAAAAACTTCATGTGCAATCTGATGCTGCAGAACAGCTAGGCATCAGTATACGCCAAGTACGGCGTTTATTACGTGCTTTTGAGCAAGCTGGCGCCAAAGTTAGCTTACCTCATAGGCGTCGAGGCTGTTTAAGCAATCGTAAGCTTCCTCAAGATTATAAGGCTCAAGCAATTGAGATAATAAAAGACAAATATTATGATTGTGGGCCCACACTTGCTACAGAAAAGTTAGCTGAGAATCATGGACTTTATATTTCCAAAGAAACCATTCGTAAAATAATGATCCAAGAAGGTTTATGGGAAACACGTTCTCAACGGCTTAAACGAGCTTACCAACCTAGATATCGTAGAGAATGCTACGGAGAGCTAATACAAATTGATGGCTCTGAACACTATTGGCTTGAAAAGCGTGGCCCTAAATGCACTCTATTGGTATATATCGATGATGCTACAGGTAAACTGATGGAGCTTCAATTCGTCCCTCAAGAATGTACATTCTCTTATTTTGAATCTATAAAACGTTATTTACAACGGCCTTGCTCTGTACTTTTTAATTTTTCAATACGCATGTTATAACGAAAAGCAAGAATAGCACCAATTAGTACACCAGAGATTTGAACAAGAAACTCTCTTAGCAGTTCAAACTCTGAGTTTAGTTGTGGAAAAAAATTTATGGTCATAATCATATCAAGTACTACTCTTGCTTAATCTTATCATCATAACAAATACGTTTAACATGCAACTTGCTACGTTTTTTCTCAGCCTGCCATAAATCATACATGCTTTGCATATTCATCCACATTTCACTGCTGGTATTCAAAGCTAAAGATAGCCTAACAGCCATCTCTGGGCTAATACCACTTTTTTTATTAATTAGTTTCGAGAGAGTCACCCGCCCTACTGCTAAGGCTGTGGCGGCATCTGTTACTGACATATCAGCGCCCTCTATCAGCATGTGTTTAACTAGCAACCCGGGATGCGCGGGATTGTGCATTAACATTATTTTTACCTATCTAATGATAATTTAAATAATCCACTAAAATGGCATCTTTGCCCTCAAACTGAAAAATAATCCTCCAATTACCACTGACCTTCACCGAGTAAAAGCTCTCTACATCCCCTGCTAAAGGATGAAAAGCATTACCAATCGCACTACTAAGCTGCAATAATATCAGAGAAAGCACAGAAGCATGCTCCCTACTGTTGGTTTTCATAGATGATGCAGCCAGTCGATTGATGGAGCTTCGTTTTGTAGAATCAGAGTCCACGTTCATATATTTCGAGTCTACTAAACGGTACTTGCAAAACTATGGAAAACCGATTGCTTTTTATAGCGATAAACTTTCTGTCTTTAGGGTGAATGAAAAAGATGCCAAGGCAGGCGATCAAGTTACACAATTCAGTCGTGCTCTGAGCGATTTAAACATTGATATTATTTGTGCAAATACCTGGTTTCGCGCAATTACTTTAAACGTTAGCGCAAGTTTTTCCAACCAGATGGACTGTTATTTTGAAAAAGATAGTGATGTAACAATCCTTCATTAAGAGATTTCTCTATTATTTCTAGTCTGGTTTGGCATCGCATTTTATGTTTTATTTCATGAATATAACTTTCTACTGTTCGTGAAGATAAATTCAATTTTCTTCCGATATCCTTATCCGATTTCCCCCTTAACAAATAAAACAAACATTCCTGCTGTCTTTGGCTTAAGTCATAATCATTAATATCTTCTTTGTCAAGAGATAATGAAAATTGCCCTGCATTTTTAAATTCCTTAAATAATTTAAATACAAATCGATTGGTATCTATTAAGCTATAAGGAGTCATATCATTACAACAAGTTATTAAACCCATCAATGTATTGTTATCATCAAATAAAAATGATTTTTCACACAAAGTAATTTTCCATCCATCTGCAAATTCATAATAGCCTACAAATGCCATTTTTTTATTTTTGGAAAAAACTAATTGATCATGCGCCTCCAGTGTTTTGTAATCCTCACTAAATTTGCATCTTAAATCAGAATATCTTTTCCCAATAATCTCGATACTAGAATTAAAACCATATGAACGGGCGACTTTATCACTTGCCCAGGCAAAGTTACCTTCTAAATCTGTGATTGATATAAAACCTGGTAGTTGTTGGAGTATTTTTTCACTAATTTTAACGTAAGTATGTAGTTCCATAGGGATTTTCCTCAATATGCATTTCTTCAACTTAATTATACTCTTTGTGGGATAGTGTTGACCACCGTAAAATTAACGGTGGTTTGCGCAACGCTTACTTTATAAATTACAAAATAATATTCTTTCTTTTACCAACTTATAAAAGGAAAACTATTATGAATGACTTAAATGAACTTCAAAAATGGACAACAGCTATAAACACATTAATTCAAATACTTACTGATCCTAATTTTGAAACCAAGTATCACGAATATACCAAAAAAGATCTAATCGATTTGGCATTTGATCATGGAAACTTAAGCAGCATGACGGAAGCACCAAAAAAACAATTGCGCAGTAAATTTTCTTATCTTTATTTAGAAAATAAATAAATTGTTTAATAAATATAGACAACAATGACGTCTTAGTTCAAAGGTATGAGGATAAGTTAATGCCAAAATGAATAGCGCTGTATGGCAGTAAGTATCATCATGGAGAAGCTAGTAGCGCTCAACGACAAGCAGAGAAAGCTGTTTGTCGTTGAGTTTTATAATGAAGAGATCCCCGACATAAGCGGGTGAAATGTTACGCATCTAAATTAAAAATTAATAAAGTTATAAACCATGTTTAATTTGATCACCTGATTTCGCTTCCCTCACAATTCCTTGAATTAAAGCGTCAACATCGCCATACTATGTTGATAAAAAGCTCTATAATTTTATTATTTTTTCGAGGGCCTCTTCGTTGGTGTCCATTCAATGGCACCTGGATCCACCTCAATGGATTTAATACGCTTTATAGTTTCGTCAAACGTATCAGTTGAGCATAAAATTTGGGGGATTGGATCTTTAACACGGAGGATTGTGGGTTTAGTTAAAGCTCCAACGTTATAAATGAAAAAAAGTCGGCTTTTATCCCTCAATTGATTCATATCTGCAAGTTCATCTCTTGATACATAAAATGTTGCTGTCTCTTGCTGGCTACTTCCCTTTACTTCAACATGACGGGTATCCTTTTTATCGCCTTCACGAGCGATTACAAAATCATAGTGTGCATATTTGTCTCCCTGTCTTCTGGTCCAGGAAACGGTAATTTTACGTTGAGTACCTTTTTGAGGGTGTTGCACATCACCGGTAGAAAACCCCGATTTATTAGGAAATTCTTGCACAGTACAATTGTATTTTTCTTGATACCATTTTTTCAGTGCATCATAAAAAGTCAATTCTGCCAATTCACCAACTCGATCATCTGGCTTTTTATCTCTTGGTTTGCTTTGATTCGAGCCACCTGTACCTCGCCCAGAAGAACCATCAGGATTTGTTCGATCCGCTGAGCGATTAAAAAATGTAGTTTCAGATTCATCGGTAAAACTTCCCGGTGTGTAAACAAGCTCACGCTCACGTTTTTTAGCTTTATTATCGGGCGTTTGAGGTGTTTCTGGTGGCTCCTCAAAGAATTCCTTAGGCAACTGAGTTTCGATAGGACTTGTGGATAAAGCATCTGCCTGCAAAGTTTGATCAGTTTGCACCGGATCTGTAGTCATATTTAAACGTTGTAATTCTGGTTCTAATCCCGTGGTACCTGGAGCAAGTTGAGATTGTTGTGTGCCTTGAGATACAACATTCGAAGCCGATGCCCCCCCATACCTCAACCTCAGTCTTGCTAGTTCATCACATAATTGTCCATAATATTTAAGATTCTCATCAGCTTCATCAGATGCTTTTAGGGTTTTTAATAAAACTTCTTGTACATCTTCATGTGTATTATCTAATGGTAAAAAATGTAATAAAGCATTTCTTAAGTAATCACAACCAGCTTCAGTTTCAACACCAAGTTCATCAGCCAACCTCCTGACCAATTTGGCATGCTGCTCATAATAATTGGCTTTAGATGTGCTTCTTAAATCATACCGAGGTGGACTATATGCGATATAAAAATTGCCATCTTTAAAATAAAAAAGTTCTTCTCTTTCACCTTTAGGAAAAAAACTTCTATCCACTTTCCATAAAGTTAATTTTCTAAAATTTTCAAAAATTTCGTGTAATTTTGTTAGAGGAACAGTTTCATATTCTCTTGCTTCAATTACTGCCAAACCAGGGAAGACTTGATACATTGCGTTAATTAATTCACTATATGTACTTTTATTATCTTTTTTATCAATCAGCATATCAGGACCAACAACAGGGATGTCAAATAAAGTACAAACTCTTATCATCTGTTCTTTTTTCATCCCAGGTAATTGACCCAGCCATAATTTTGAATTATCAGGCGCCTCGTCAGTCTCATAGTATGAAATTTGAGAAACTGGTGTTAATACATATTTTTTTGACGCACCTCTTGTTAAAAGTTTTAGTGTACGAAGCTGTTGTTTCTGTGTTGGATCGAGCTCAAGAAGTAGTAATTGTTGCAACCCAAATTTAAGTTGCTTAATTTGGTTTTCGCCTTGCAGTCCCGCAGCATCCTGGAGGAATTTGTAGCAAGCAGCAAAATCAATGGTTCTAAATTTAAAAAATTTTACTTGCTCTTCAGTAAAGTTAATGCCTGGTATTGGTGCCATAATAGGGAAATTAGGTGAGTTAATGGTTACAGGAAAGTTAGGAGGGTATATATCTCTAATGGTGTATTTTCCTCCATTTGTAGCAAGTATCCTTTTTTCTAAAAGTAGAAAAATCAAAAAATGAGGCAGAATGTCAGTAGCACGTCCGCGCTTTAACTCACATTTATTGATAGCCTTTATATCATTCCAGTTTTCAATGAGTAGCGACTGCCAAAACAATTTATCATAAGCAGTACTGGTACCTAAAAGCCAATACATTGTTACTGTAACAAATGGATCGATAATATGCTTGTCTTTATTATCCCCAGTAATAGTGGCCTGGGAAAATGGATGTATGGTGATACTTTTAAAAGTTGCCAAATTATAATAAAAAGGCATGCACTCACTGTATTCATCAGTAATATTTTGGCATGTTTCACTCCGCTTAATTAACCCTATTTTTTGATTAACCTTAAGCTTTAAAAAGAAGTTTTTCCATAAAGCATGCTCATTATTCTCTACATACGAAGGTGTGACAAGAAAATTGCAACCTGGTAGCTCTCTCTCTAAGACTTGCTCTGGCCCATAACTTGAAGATAAATAGGTGGTACTGGCAAAGTAGCATTTATTTTCAGTGGTCAGCAACCTTACCCTTCTTAGTTGTGGAAAGTCTTCTATTTTAAACAGTTTGTTTTTCCAACCATAAAATAGGAATCGTACAATTTGAATTGTATTTTGCTCATTAACCTGTTCTTTCTCTATGAAAGGCACAACATATTCTCTAAGAACTGCAAGATAATCTTTTTCCGTGACTCCTAAATCCTGCAACCATTTCCTAAATTCTCCTGTCGAAGTTTCAACCATGGTTGGTAATTGCAACCCAGTAGAAACATCAAGATTTAAAGGAAAAATCGCTACTGTAGGCTTCTCAAGTGAACCATTACTAGTTAGAATTATATTCATTTTCTGCAAGGTTAACATAATACCTTGTCGCCCAATAACACCCTGATTTTGCAACAAAAGCTGAAGAACATATAGCAATTTTATATTTTCGGATTTATAGTAATCAAAGTACCCTTGCAGATATGTTATTAACTCTTCCCAATCTATTTGTCGATTACCGAATATTAATAGGCTTTGTTGCTGTTCAACCTCACTAGCAACAATTACAGTGTTTTGCGGGGATGGTAAGGTTAGGAGTTGATGATAAAAACCTGTCTTATCGACAGTAGCTTGCAAAATGGTTAAATATTCATTATTACGGCCTCTAATAAAAGGCTCTCTCTCTAATCCTTCACCCCATTCAGATCTAACCTTAATGGCATGACTTTGCTCTGTAATAACTTGCGTGCCTAACTGTTGGGTAAATCTTAACAGTTTGTTAGGAATTTCGCTATCTACCATCTGAAGGATGCTATCAGCATATAATTTATTGCTCATTGCTAATGCATTTAGCCATTTAAAATAATGTCTTGTTATAAAGGAAATAAGATAACGATTCCAAAAAGAGTTCAGTATTTCATTACGATTTGTACTTAGTAAGAAAGGGGCATTAATGGAAAAAGGCAAGCCCGTTGTGTGTTGGATTGGCAATAAACAATATAATTTTCCTTGTTTTTGTGTAACTAGTTTGTCATTAATTGTCCTTGCTGCAAAAGTTATTTTGGTCTTGGTTTCCCTTTTTAGCTTGGTCGGCACTACATCATCTCCCGCACTTTGCAATTGCTGAAAAACGTCGAGGGGAATATTTTCTGTATAAGACATAAAAACATATTTATCATAAAGGGTCTTATTTTGATAAAAACAAACTGTGTTTTCTTTTGTATTTTCTTCTCTGTCAAGAAGAAGCTTTTGACCATTGACATCAAATTGAATACTACGTATACGCGGTAAAAATAAAAACCAACTCGGATCTGCCACCAGTTCATTCAGGCGAGCAATGATTTCTTGAGGATTCTTACAAATTAATATAAAACTAACCAATTCGTCAGGATAATTAAATATTTTAGCCTCATTATCCTCAACGGGAATTGGAATAATTTGCCAAGGGTAAGAAAAGGTTTGTTTTTCAAAAAATTGTTTATCAAACTTAAATTTGTAAGCCTTTGAAAAAACATATACTGTATTCGCAACTCCAAATACTGTTTTAAAACCAACATCTTTATAACCCGTGGTATTCCCTTCTGCTGCTTTTGAATTAGTTCCACTTGCTGAATAACTACATAAACTATTTATATTTTCTTCATCAAAATGTCTTCCATTATGACTAATTAATAAATTATTGCCTGATAGCCTAATATATACAGTCCCGTCATTTTCACTAGCAACATCATGCATGTTCTGTAGTAATTCATAGAAGAATGTATGATTTCCTACTAAAGTTGAGTTAATATCTCGTATTAAAATATTTGTTGTCGTTGTAGCACCAGGACTTTTGTCATTTATTGCTTTGGTATAAATTTTTTTGATAAGCTCTAGTTCTTTTGCCATTTTAATACACTCTTGTTTAAATGTTTTTTAATCAAAGATAATATACTGATTGAAACTGTGAAATTATTGTAACACTTCATGAAGTATTTTTTGGCACAATTGAATTCATCTTTGTCAGACCGAAGAAAGAAACATCAATGTGTTAGCACTATTTAGTTGAAATTTACTCTAGCAAATGACATAGTCGGTAATGTAAGACGTAAGCGACATGAGGTTTTTTTTATTTTTAAGTATAGTTATAGGCACAACGTGATAATGTCACCTTTGGGTTCCGTCCGCTTATGCAACAGAACCCAATAGACTATTTGTATCAACAGAGTTTGTTGCTGAGCCTCGCAAGGCTAATATTATTACGACTTTGTTTACTTCCTTTCGTCTGGGGATCTAAAGTAGACACTTCTACTTTTTTTGCTCCTTTTGTAAGGTTCTTGGAGGCATTTGGTTTAGGTGCAGCCATTACCGCTTTTAGTTTGTTTTGGTAGTTTCCCCATAGAGCGCATAGAGTAATTGGCCGGGATGTGCTTATTGCTTTTATACTGGTTCTGTCAGTCTTTTGATGATCAGCTTTACTAGCCATGCCCTGCTTCTTTTCTTCCGCTTTGCCACCACCGCCTCCAGGACAACCACCAGGATGCCCCTGAGGCTTACCACATTTGCATTTTAGATTATTATGATTTGACATCAGAACTTCTCCTATTTTAATTAGTCATAATTTTCAATTTAAGATCATAGATTTGATTACTCGTTAATTATACCAATATGCTATGGTATTAAATGTATAACCTTTGTAGGTGCCAAATTTTGTCGAATGTACTATGCTTGTCCTATTAAACTAAATACAGCCGTTATCTATGATTCGATTAATAATTTATTATACTAAAGAGTAGAGTATCAAATGTATAATCTTTGTAGTCGTTGAATTCAAAAAGGCGTTTCATCTTTAGGACTACACTATGGCTCAGCAGGAAAAAATATTGATAGTTGAGGATAATAAAAAACTGGCCGGTTACATTAAAACCTGTTTAGAAGAGTGTGGATACAAAGTTAACCATATCTCGCAAGGTGATAAGGCCGTTTACCGCATAATCAAAGACCAGCCTGATTTGGTATTACTTGACATCATGCTACCTGGAATAAATGGGAAACAAATTTGTCTATCTGTCAGATCACAATATCAAGGTAAGATTATCATGTTAACCGCACTTAATGATACTATTACCGAAGTGGATAGTTTAAATTTAGGTGCTGATGATTATATAACCAAACCAATAAAAACTGAGGTTTTAATAGCCCGAATTTCAGCTGTGTTACGTCGACCTCCTCTAAAAAATCCAAGAAAGATTATAACGTATGGTCGATTGATCATTAATACTATCAAGCATGAAGTCTACCTAGATAAATCACTGTGTGATTTAAAACCAAGCGAGTATGATTTGCTTTTACTGTTTGCCAATAATGAGGACTCTGTTCTCTCCCGAGATAACATCACACAGGCGTTATATGGACATGAATACGATGGCATCGATCGTGGCATTGATCTGAAAATATCATCCTTAAGAACGAAATTGGGGGATAATCCGAAAAAGCCCTATCGAATAAAAACTATACACGGGAAAGGTTATACCCTACTGTCGAGTGCGTGGGAGTAAATGTGAACATCTATATAAAAAGTTTGTGTGCATTTGTTATTTGTTTTATTATCGCTCTGATGATCATGTTTAGCTCACATCAAGCACTAGTAAATAAAATTTTTTCTGAAAGTGCAAGAATATTAACTCAAGGTGTTTTAACAACGTTACAAAATGAACTGGTTAAATTACCAAAAGCAGAATGGACTGCCGCCCTTAATTCATATCAATCTAGCAATAATCATATATTCAATATTATTGCCATCAAGGACTTACAACTTAATCCACAATAAGTTGATATATTAAACAAAGGGGAAATACTTTTTCAGGCGGGAAAAAATCTACAATTCCTTAATTATTATTTAGCAGAAGATTTGGCCTTAATACAAATTGGAAAAACACCTTATACTTTGACTTTTAAGTTTGGGGCAACCTTTAAAAATATTATTGAAACAACTAGTGATAAAATTAGACTTTTAATTACACAAGAACTAATGGCAACTCCTATAGCGTTGTGGCCGCAACTGCTCGAAAAATTAGAAAAAAGATATGGCTTCCCTATTCGTGTATTTTCAATTCATAATAGCTCATTACCCCGTGACGTTGTAGATAAACTAACAGCTGAGAAACTTGCTTACGCAACGGATGTAATGGATTCTAAAATAACTACACTCTATTTTACATTTGACAAAGATACACAAGTACTAGCCATTGGTCCTCTTGATTATACCCCAGTAAAAAGTCGCGTTAGTGATGTTATATATTATTTCATGTTAATAATTTTTATATTTACTTTGGGTGTTATTAGTGTGCTAACAACTTTATTTGTACGAAATGTTAATCGAATATATCAATTAACCTCACATTATAGCCAAGGCGACTTTGCTTATCATTGTAAAGTAAGCCCATTATCAATATTAAATGGTTTATATAATAATGTAATCGCCATGGGCAAACATTTGAAACAACTTATTGAATCTCATCGCCAGATAACTCGATTTGTTGCTCATGAAACAAGAACCCCGTTATCGACTCTCCAGATGGCAGTCGATGTCTTAAAGAAAGAATCTGTTTTAAATGACAATATGAAACAACAACTTAACAGTATACAAGAAGATATTGATGAGCTAAACAGCCTGGTGATTTCGTTTTTATTGTACTCACAGATGCAATCGAACGAACTAACAATAAATAAATCACAACATGATCTTATCCCATGGCTAAGAGAATTGATTGATCGATATAAGGTATCTCCTTTCAAGATTTCACTTAGCACAAATAAAACAAATGATTTAAATATTTTCTTTGATGAACAGCTATTTAAACATGTCATCAATAATATATTAACAAATGCCATGAAGTTTGCTAGAGAGCAGATAGTTGTGACCGTTGAGCGTATTAACAATGGTATAATAATTCATATTGACGATGATGGCCCTGGTCTTCCTAAAGATACGTGCAATGACATCTTCGCAGAATTTACAACATCCCAACCACACCAATCGTTTGACAAACATATTGGATTAGGTCTCGCAATAGCGAAGACATTAATTGAATTACATCATGGTACCATTCATGCCACAGATTCTCCACTTTTACTGGGTGCAAGATTTTCCATTTTCTTACCCAACAATTAAATAACAGAAGTGTTCCGTGTATAGACGGAAATCCTCTATGAGCAATTCTGTACTCCCCTATTCCGTACAACCAATTTTACATTGGATAAATTACCTTGGCTATTCGCAATACAACAGTAGTTACCTTCACAGGCAGTATTTTCTTAAACGATTTATATCAAGGTGAGCTAATTATTATTAATTGCGCTATTGTACTTAATTTTTAACGTGCAATTTACTACGCTTTTTAGCGGTTATTTCACAAAACTCTTAGAAAGATATTAATAGTTAATCGTGAGCATCCAGTCAATTTCACTTTTCAGTATATTCCCAATATGAGGTAGTTGGATCAATATTAACTTATGAATTAGTCTATAGTTAGAAGGAAAAAAGTGTTAATTGGAACAAAAAACTTTCAAAATCAACATGGCACATAAAAGTCGAGAATTGGCACGAGGTGTAATTCTAGAAAAGGGGAATTTATGACGTGCAAGATTTGTGGTGAAGAGACAGAAACCCATTTGGGAGTATGCAAGTCTTGTAATACTCTAATAGCTACTGCTTCACTGGCAGGAGGTGAAGAGCTGGTTTTGAGGAGTAAGACTGGGTTCAAATCAAGAAGGATAGTTACTAGTGCACTGGCCCGCGAAAGTGATTTAGTCCCCCAACATGGATCGACAATGATAGGATCAAGCCGAGCAGTCATAAAGCCAATCGCAGTATCTTCATTATTCTTATCTTTTATAAAAAATGTTGCTTGTAGTAACAAAATTTTTTCATGCCTGGATGCACGATCTATGGCTAGCTTAATAGCAGCAAATACAGAATTACGCGCAACCATTCTGCATAATTTGAGCGTTTCTCCTCGATCTTTTCGTTTATCCAAAAGACAACTGCCACCATTTACTAGTGACCTCGAAAAAATGGGGGGAGCAAAGCAAGGTTTATGGGAATTAAACTTAATACTTACTAAAAAAATTAACCAACCTTCACATGCTCCTGAAACTCATCTTTCTACATCTAGTGGGAGCGCGCCTGTTAAGTTGGTACAAGTAACTACATTAAAAGACTGGCTGTATTTTGCACGACATGGATGCCTGGAAGTTAGAGATAAATGCATCAATATACTGCCATGTGATATCCGTTTTTCTAGCTATTTGTCTTTGCCTCCCACGAAGATTACGTGTAAAAAAACGGCAAACTCCGCGAGAGTTCTCTTTCCTGAAAATCAATTCACACGAGAGGGTTTAGATTTATCGTATCTTAATATAGCTAATTACATAAATTTATTATTCTTAGATAAGGGCATCCTTAGCAGACAGATAGCAGATAATATATTGCAAATTGTTTGCGGGGGAACCGCAAAGTCTATGGGTCCAGATCAATTACAGTTTTTATTGGCATTGATTACGTTAATATTTGGTGTGGAGGCTTCAAGAATAGATACTGTGTTTTTGCATGCTATAATGCTGTTAGACTTAATATCTATCGGCCAACTTTCAATTAAAGATGCTTTTGATTCAGGCTATTTTTGGGACATGCAATTTCGATCAGAAGAAGGTGGTTATGTACGCTATGGTGGTATTTTCCCAGGCGCCACGCATCATACAGGTCCTGGTAATATTCGCGCAAGAAAGGTAATCACTAGCACCAAAGATACAACTGAGGCACAGTATTGGAATGCTAATATACAAAATATGCCTAAACGTCATGCTGTTTTAAATCGTGAATTGATTATTTACACAACTTGGTTAAATACCGTGTTTCCTCCTGGAAGCTCATGCTTTGAAGCGAGAATGGTAGATCTAAGAACAGATATAGTAGCTGACAGAATCAATAACTTACTTTTAGGTTATATTCCATTTTCTAGCTTTATTAGAAGTGCAAGAGAAAGGATGTTTAAGAATGTAATTACCGAAATAACCCGAATATCTTGTTCTAGCGTGCAATCAATGAAATTTAATGAAGTTACTATCTTTCATCATACTCATGGCCGTTATTTTCATTTCTCTGATGTGTGTGATTTATTGCCAGCAGGCTTCAAAGAAAATGTTGCAAAAGGTTTGTTTCACGAAACCAGAAGTATATTTGCGGGTAAAACAGCTAATATCAATCGAGTTTTAGGCGTGGAAATGGTTTCATTGCCAAGACCAAAACTAGAGCGAATAAAATTGGCGGGCACGGGAAGATATATTACATTCCATGACATTGCTGTTTTTTCTAGAGCCCATAGAAAAATCCCGTGTCCACACTGCATTTGTGATGTGTATTTTACAGATGTAACAGCAACTCCTAAAGGCAAATCTCCCCCTCCCCCAAGTCGTTTTAGCTTACCGCCACTCCCATCTGTTTCAGGTTTTGCTCAAGAGGCTTATTCTGCAAGTATGGGTATGCCATATCATCATGCAATGGATCGGGGTTATCGTCAATCTGAACTTTTATCAGCACAAACAGATGGACTAACAGAATTTTATCATATTGGTCATGCGACGGGAGATCATAATGCCTGTTTAATTGCATCATTATTATTTCACGCAAAAAAGCGCAACGAACCGAGCGCAGAGGAAGTTGAAAGAATTCGGCAAACATTAGTAGCAAAGGGGATTATTGATGAGGGGCAACCTATTGAGCTCAATTCTTCTACAGGTGCTAAAGTTATTCAATTTATTGAAGAAACATATAAAGTAAAACTTCAGGTTAGGGTTGTATTGAGAAGAAATGAAACTTCTCTTATTCATACAACTGGGGTTGCCGATGAAATAGAAGCATTGGTTTACTTAGCACTTGGGGGTGGAGGGCATTTTATTCCTGTCTGGAGAAAATAATTAATAAGCCATGTAACATGGACACACCGCAAGTGGATTATTTTCGATATATGCAAACCCATATAGTAATTATGGGGTCCTGGAAGCACAACCGCAATATCTACCAGTTTGACTAAAATATACGTAATTCTCGCTAGATTTTCTCCATTTTTAAGTTTAGAGAAAGAGGACAGGCATAGTTCTTAAACCCAAAAGTTATGCCTGTCCCCTTCCCCTCACCCATTTCATAACACGACTCCAATGAAATAGTTACCGTTATTGTAAATTCAGAAAAGAATTATTGAAATTTAGAGTCATTTTTGACAGAACCAGTAAAACGCTATCTCGATTGCTACTACTTATGAAAAAACTGAAGAAAATCAAAGCTAGCAAAACGATAAGCCAATTCTACAGAATTTTTACATCCTATTTTACTTTTTATATTTTGCAAATGCATTTCCACTGTTCTTGGTGAAATATCTAATATTTGGGCACAATCTTTTGACGTCAGCCCTTTGATATAAAAACTCATTATTTTAACTTCTGTCTCTGTGAGATAAGTTTCATCATCCATGTAATATTTATCGATATTAATTTTTTCTAGCAACGCTTTTATATCAACACCTGTCTGTTTAAAGTCCAGTAACTTAATATTTTTTTTCACCAAAAACCGTTCCTTTTCTGCCTCCCTTATCAGATCAGCCGCTTTTTCTTTAAAATAAAGACAAAACTTGTAAAATATTTCTGGGTAACCCACATACAACTCATTTATTTTATAGTTTTGTTCTATAGTAGTAAAATCATAAAAATCACAAAAAAATTGCTCATGTTTTATGATGGTTAAACCATGAAACATATTAAATTTCTCTCTACAATCTTTTCCAACTATATTATCATCAGTTTGTACTTTTTCATTCCATAACAAATAACTCGTTTTATATAAATCTGCTGGATTTTTATCAAACCAAGCTATCTTATAATAGCCTCGCTTATAAAAAAACTTTGTCCAATTGAAATGATTTGTTAAGGTTATTCTAGAACCATCTTTATACATTCGCATGTATCTAAAAAAGTTTAGATTAAGATCTGAAATTAAAGGGTTGCATATTTGATTAACTGCGTAGCAATTTTCTTGTGTAACAACTTTGCTGATATCAACAGAGTCAAGAAATAAACTTTCATCTGCATATTTATTGATGTCATCTGCTATGTTTTTATACATTTTATTTTGCTCCATGGGCCATGGACATTCAAATAGATTACTTTAAATAAGTGAAGTAAAGTCATGGGGATTAAGTTGAAAATTCGCCATGAACGACCTGTTATTGTATTAAACATATAGTTATTACCCTCAAAAAAATAAAGAATCATCATTACTAACTAACAGCATATCATGGTGAAAAATTGGTTATCAACAGTATTAACTACGGTTAAAGTCATCAGAAATTGCGATCAATTTGATTATCAATGCTGGATCAAGAAAAAAAGTGGGGTTCCCCGTATTTTTACGTATTTAACTATTGGCCATACTGTCCAATACTCATTCATAGAGAGATGGAAATCTTAGAAGCAACAAGAGAATCCATTTTAAAAACAAACAATTATATACAGCAGTAAATTAGGAGAAAATCATGGTAAAATTTTTAGATATTTTTAAACCAAAAAAAGCAAGAGTTGAGAACAGTGTTCTTCCAGTCATAGTCAGTCCTTTAGATATAAAGAATTATTTTATATACACATTCAAATCAGAATTTAATATTCTGATTAGAAAATCTCAAGAAGCTTTATCAGAAACAACTAAACTGTCTATTCCTAAGGAGGCAAAAGAAATACTAGAGAACGTACAAATTTTACCTGATGGCGACGATGCAAAAAAATATGAAGATGGCGTAAAATCTGTAGCTACAGGAATCCTTTCTGTATTGGAGTTCATAGAGCAACGTAGTAATGAGGAAAAACAAAACGTCGCTAAAAAGCTTGTGGCAATTTTTAATAACAAAAAACAAACAGATCACTTGTTGACAGAAATGGCAGAAAATATATTCAAAATATTTAATCTGTCAATACGAAAAATGACAAATAGAGGTATACAAGATTTTATTGCTTTTCTTTTTTTATCTTTTGACCAACAAGTTTTAAAAAACTACATTACACCTGAAGAAAATGCAGAGCAAATAAGTACTTCATTAATAAAAAATACTGACGACTCAAATTATAGCCATTTTTTTAAAAAAAGAATTATCGGGAATAATAATAATTTAAATTGGACTGCTATCGGTATACTATCACACTCTAGCGCCATTGTGACAAGTGAAGATGGAAAACAAGATGTTAGAGTTAAGTGCGCTGAAGAAAATAAGGAAAAATATGAGCCAATCACATTAAGCGAAAAATCAGCCACCAATTTAGGGTATATATATAAAATTGATGAATTTAATTATTCCAGAAAAAAATTGACTCGCTCGTTTGAGTCGGATTGCGACCTGTATTATTATGAAATGGAAAGAATTAAAAATACAATAAAGATTAATTTAATTCAATCGGCGAGCATAATAAAAAAATTAATTCAAATTTTAAGTTCAATACCATCAGAAGCAATGGATGATGCATTTGAAATAATCAATAAAAATTGGGTCTGCGATTCTGCCGGGAAAACCATAAAATGCATTATTACAGACTTAAATTATTTTAGTGAAAAAATGGATTCAATTAATGTGGATTATTTTTCTGATTTTCCTCAATTTTTTGCTAATTTAAAAAACAACAGCAATGATATAATTTATTTACTCACTGAGGAGCAAAATTTGAAATATCAAGGACAGCTAGAAGAGTTAACTAATCTTGCACAAGAAAGAGAAAGATTATGCAAACAAGAAGACAGTCTTCTATCTCTACTCGCTGATAAAACACAGTCAATTACAACCATGTTAAATGAGGAGCCATCAAATAAGAAAATTAAGCTTATTAAAAAGTAATGTCATTCTGTTTGTATTGCTCTACAAAAATTTCTGTCGTATTTTTTGTAGAGCAATAACAGACCCCGATAACTGATTATGATTTCCTGTGTTTGTTGGATCACTGATAAATGAATTTGTTGATGGTATTCTCCTTGTATGAGTCGTAGTGAAAGAGTGACGAGTAAAATAAGGCGCTGATGTCGCGCTTGATAGGGAAAGAGGACGACACTGATGTTGGTTTTGCTTATCTGAAAATAAGGCAATAAAAAACTCTGTCCATCCTCCTGTGCGCACGCGCAACAGATTATACCTTTCAGGATCCCGTATTGCATGTACGAAAGTCTCTGGTGAAGCGACTGTTATCGTTAATATATTACTACCGCTCCCTCGTGCAAATTCGTTGAGAATTGCTCTTAACTCTTGCTCAGAAAAATTTTCTGGAATATTAAAATCCGTTGGAGCCCCATCTGTCATTCCTGCTGTACCTATCGGCGTAAAACCAGCTAATGCTTTACTAAAGCTTGCTTCCTGATAATCAATTGGCAGTAAATCACTCGGATAAGGAGTAGGGCTTAAATCCGACGCAATTGTATCACTTGCTCGCCGACCATCAGCGCTTGCTCCACTCCACTGCCCCATTTCAACATGATTTTCAAAGGTACCGACACCGGGTTGTATTTGAATACCAAAATGCTGTGAGGTACCTTCAGCACCATATTCACTCGCTAATCGTGTTAATTCTTTAGCAATCAATTCAGATGGTTCTTTAAACGTATTAACCGCAATTTCTACTATTTCTTGAATTAATCGATTTCCAAATTCATCTACTGTTTTATCCCCTCGACCATAACGCGGTAGCGATAAAGCGATTTCCCGTAAAATCTTAAATCGATTTGCTTTAGCTACTATCTCTTCCTCACCACTTAAAGGATCAATACAGGGGGCAATCATGTTATAACCCCAATCACACATTAAACAATCCCGTAATTCGGGTAAAGTAGTAACTGCTAATTTTTCGTCAAAAACCATTTTTTCAATTGCAAAAAGTGAATTAATCATTGAGCTCAACCCGACAAAACAAGGCGCATAAATATGATAACGCGCTCCACCATCGTATAAATCTCGTCCTTTATCAATACAATTATCGATAAATAAAGAAAGCAATGGTGAAGGACAGATAGCGGTATTAGCACCAAAAACAGCTAATTGGAGTAAACAGCTTTTGATATATAACGCCTTAAAATGCAGAAAATACAGTTTTTTTAGCGCTTCAAAAGTCGTAATTGATTCAACGGGTGTATCAATAGGAGATTCTTTTTGGCCTCGCAAATATCCCGGACCTGCTGAAACATACGTTTTACCACCATTTAATGCACATTCCAACGGTTTTAGCGTAGTAAAACCACCTAAACTAAACCAGTTCTCTCCTGGAAATTGTGGCTCATAGCAACCATCACATGCATAATTTTTTGCACTCTTCCAAGAAACAGTCGAGTCCCAGCCAGGAGGGCTGAAAGATGCACCACCGATATTTTTTCCACTGTTTTGTAATCCAGGGATTAGTAAATCATCATTTAAAAAAATCGGGTGGGCCCCTCCTGAAAGAATCGCTTTTGCTGCTTCTTTCATAATTTTCCTACCCAATTTCGTATCTGAAATATCAGAACGCACGCGTAGCGATAAGCAAGGCGCATTAAGAGGTAATCGTCGTATGGATTTAATACATAGTAAGGTCAGTTGATTATATGCAGCCTGTCCTTTATTACTACTGCTATAAGGCGTATTATCTGAAATCGTACCACCTACCGTTAATTGTTGTACCCATTGGTTCATAGCTCCCCCTTGCGGATAAGGAGTAGAAGCGCCTCCCATTGCTAAATTACCATAAGGTTGATGATCTTCTACATTTAAACGGTTAAGCTGAACTTTTTCATCTAATTTAATAAAAAAAGCATCAATAATTTCTTGGGCTTGTGCTTGGGTAATATGGTTTGTCCTAATATCCTTTTGATATAATCTGATCAAAAGTTGATCGAATCGCCCTATTGCTATAGGTTCTCCCGTTAAATGCAAACAACAATGTACTATAAATATAAGTTGCACGCCGTCAACAAAGTGTTTCGGTTTATGATAACCCAACTGGCTCATACGCTCGGCGATCATCAATAAATTAGCTTTTTCTTTTCTAAATATTGCTCTATCTGGAAGAGCAACTGCCATTTTCTGTGCAAGATTTGCATATCGTTGGCAATAATCAGTAATTCCATCCAGGGTAATTAAACAGGCACTATAAAACTCCCTCATTTTTATATGTGTAGGAGAAGGATTTACTTTATTGCATTTTTTTTCAATGTCGTAAAGCTTCTTTTTAACATCGTCTTTTATACCACTAATACCATGCTCCAATAATTTTTCATATCCTGGCACCACATGACCCACCCCTGAAGCCTCACTCAGATTTTTTGTATAGGCGGCTAAACGTTCATCGTCTGATAAATACTGCATCACATAACGGCCCTGACCTAATGAAAGATTAGGCATACCGCCCACAATAATTTCATCCACTTGAATTCGAAAAGTATCAGCACCCGTTACTAATTCTCCCTCTTTAGGATAGGAATTACCAAAATACGGCGTTAGCCTATTTTCTTTTTGCAACTTCACCCCTCGAAATCCATAATTTTCGTGTGTGACGAGTCGTAAGCTTAATCGAGTAGCCCATGCTTTACGAATCATTATGGATTGTTGCATGATATTTGCGGGCAAGTCTGTCGCCAAATCAGGATATAAAGGGAATTTTCCTTCTAAATAATCTTTTATATGCCCCATTTCCTGTTGTTTACGATCAATATACCATCCATCTTGCCAACGACTAAATGTATTTTCTAATAGACTAAGAATACGCACACTGGGGGGCTCAAGGCGTTTTTTATCTTCCGCAGAAACGGTTGCCATACGCCAAAGATAATGTTGATGATTATAAAACATATACGGGTTAGGAACGTCCGGATCTTGCTTGAAATGCCTATCTAAACGATGCCAATCAACTTGAGGAAAATTACTCCAATCATTTTTTTCTTTTCCTTCCCATTTTCCTAAGCGATGATAAAAATCATATTTATTAGTATCATGTAAACCCAAATCAAAAATACTTGGGATATAAAAAAATCCACCGAAAGTTGATTTGACTGTTTCAAATAATCGATCGCTAGTAAACTCATTACCGCCATTCATCTGATTATTTATAATGCGCTGTAATACCTGAATATCTTTGGAAAATCCAGCAAAATAAATACCCTCTTCATCTGCAGCATTCGCTCCTTGTGCAATCAGTCTGGGATCTTTTCTTTGATAACGACCAAATGGCAAACCCAATCGTAATACGGGTGTTGTATTTCCTGCTTCATCTTGAATACGAGACGTTTTTATATGTGATTTTGTATCTTTAGAGGGAAGAATCGTATCATCCGTTTTTCTACCAATGATTTTTTCTATTCCTGCCTCTCCCATTTGATGGAGCTGCTCCCAATTAATATTAAAAGACTGACTCAAGACATAAGAAGCACCCAAATGCCTGAAATTCTCAGCCCCGACTAAAATATGTTTACTAATTGAAATAGGATCGGAAGGATTATTGAGATTCTCTGAAAATCGGTTACCCAATACTTTACCATTTTGGCCATCTGGTTGTGTTGATTTAGATTCTGCAACCCTTTCAAATACACCATCTTTAAATAGGTCATCTGCACCAAGAGTGATGTCCAAATAACCAGCCAGTTCATTTCTAATAAAATCACAAACTTTTCGGCAATCCTCTTTATTATCGCTTTTAATATGAAACCAGAGATGAGCTCCGGAACTACTGTAAATCCCTTTGGTTTTCTCAATGGTTTGTGCTGTATTATTACCACCTATTTTAGGATCCTTAAAAACCTTTTTTGCTAACTCAATATCAACCCCTAAAATAGCACTGGTGTGATTTTTTACACCAGCAATATTCCTCATAATAAAAGAACTGATTTTATTCATTAAAATAGCCAGATCTTCACATATTATCTGCGCAGCATTATCTCTCAATCGAAAAGAAACAAATATCGCATGAGGTGAGGAATACACTAATCCTGTTTGAACATAATCCCAAACATCGACTAGTTTTTTCTCTGCGTCCTTAATAAAAAATCCTTTTGGTGCGTCAAATACCATGATTTCTCCTTATTGATTTGAAATTCCAGCAGTGTTTACGAGAGAGTTTAGTGCAAATACTACACATGAATAATGAAAAAAGATAGCTGACAAAATGGGGTCCCATGGGAAGAACGACCCAAGTATCACACAAGCTATTTGACAAATATAATGGGCATGGCTAGTCACTCGACTGATTCAGTATTAGTAAAAGTTCTGTTTTGATCGAGAGATATTATTGTGTGGGGTATGGCGGCAGTGTATTCGACAATGCATGTCGTTTTTCCGCTCATCATTCAAGCTTTATTTTTTGGAATCTAATTTCATATTAAATCTACGGATTAACGATTTTTCATCAAAACTGACTTTCTTCTTTTCGGGCTATACGGGAGAAGTAGCCTCTTTTGGTAGATCCACAGATGGAATCATATAGGTTTGAACCCAAGACAGAGGGGTTTTTCGGTCAAAATTTCCATGCTTTTTTTTAACATTTTCCTTGTCTTTTTCTTTTCCATACAAGTTATACATAGTATCAATAATTTTTTGTATGTCTTTATGAACCATAATATTTATTATCTCGTTATCTTGCTTTAGATACCCCTCTCTTATTCTACTTGATATATGAAGTGTTGTTTTATGTTCACTCACTAGACTCGCCTGTTTTTCCTGAAGCAATAAATGTTGATGTTTAAGTGTTTGCCAATCCAGTTGGGACTGCTGTAGTTTTTGTTGTGTTTCATCAAGCTTTTGGTTACTTTGGTCTTTTTCGGCTTGCAGTAACGATAGTTCTGGCCGCCATTTGTTGCATTAGCTTAGTACTGGCCGAACACGACTCGATATATGCTGCCTGTATTGATCATTAACTTTGTGCAGTTCAGTAATAAAAAAATTCAGATCACCATTAAGATCTGAAAGGGGTATGTTTTTTAATTTAGCAATAGCATGGGCTAAGAATACTACTTTTGATGCTTCTACTCCTAAGGTCAAGGGTATTAATAAATCATCAAGGCATTTTTTTACATCTTGTCTTTGGTTATCTCTTATTTTTTCTGTCACTTCCTCGTCAACTTCAGCGAGTATACGTCGGATTTTTTTATTATCAGTCTCAGGCAAGGAATTGCTAGCTGAGATATGGCAAGTGATAGCTGGGAGTGGGCTTAAACAAATGATCTGCAATAATGCTGTGTAAATAGTTTGTGCGTAATCGATGTATGCTGTTTCTACATAATTGGTGATAGAGGCCTGATGGAAATAAGCTATCACAAAAAAACCTAAGGCTTTTAAAAAAGCATTATTTTCTGCTGGAAACCTTTCACGATAGCGTGATAAAGCGATAGCATAATTTTTTACTAATGTATATTTTACAAGCGCTTGACCCAAGGCAACTAGGATAATATCCGCGTATTCATTCGGGGCAAGAAAGGTAGCCTCTTTGAAGATAAAAGGCGTTTGATATTGTTTTCTTATCGTTTGAAAAAAGGGTAACGTATTTATCCACGGGGTTGGTGTTGCTAAAGTGGATTTTCGTAAAAGCTCTTCGCTACGTTCAAGAACACTAAAATCGATAGCAACTGGGGTTTTATTTAGATTATGTGCGCTAGCTTCAATGTCTGCAATGAAGTTCCTTTTTTCAACATGTAGTAGTGGGAGCTCGAGTTTTATAGAATCGCTGAAGATAGCCGTCAAATGCAGCAACTCATCAGTGGATGATGAAACTACTGGCTGTTCACCCGGTATAATCGGTTTAGTTTTTCTATCTTCCACCGTAGTACGTAAAGGATCGACCTGCTTATTATCAGCAAAACTCGCTTCCGCAGGCTCAAGATGCTCTGCAGAAAGCTCTATTTCATTGAGATCAGGTTTCTTTTTACTACTCATCTGCCCCATAAAAGGCCTCTCATTTTATATATCCACCAATAAGAGATCATACACAACCCATGTTGGAAAGCAAGCTGATTCATTGCTGGATCTCTTGTTTTGGCTTAAGTGAATTCCTGTAAATATCTTGGCTGCGTACGCTTACTATTGTCTTGATCGCTATCTTCAGCGTTAACGGCGACATACTCATGATCATCATTTTGTGTCACACGAGCCCTTCTAGCCCTACTCCGCCAATCTAGAAACCAACCCTAACTTCGCTCCTTTGCTAAAAATTTGTGTGTCTATACATATTTGAGGGGACACCTCTACTTAGCGTTGACAGTGATTATAGGTCCAACATGATAATGTCACCTTTCTGTTATTTAGAAATGTCCCTTTCATGCAACTTTACTGAAATCTTTCTATAAAAATAATACCTGCAACAAACACGCCATACAAAAAAATTAAATACGATAATTTTTTATAGGTGAAGGTATCTTTGCGCATTAAAAAGTAAAGATACCCAATAGCTATCGTAGTTATGATGCCGGCAAATAATAAGGGTGCACTTAAGATCCAAGGAGTGAAGAAAATACCCAATGCACTAGGCACTGTGGCTTGGATCATCATGGAGCCGCTAATATTGCTAAGCGCTAATTGTATTTTACCCTGACGTACCCAGATAATGGCATTCATGATTTCAGGTAATTCGGTTGCAATAGGGCTTAATAAAAGAGCTACAGCTTGGTTTGATATACCTAGGTGTGGCCCTATTACAGTCAATTGCTCTACAAAGAGATGTGAAGCAAAAAAGATGACTGTTAATGCTAGAATCGTTTGTATTATTGCATACAGTGTTGCGGGTTCTTGCACACGTGGTTGCAATTTAAGCGGCTCAAGATCTGCATATTCAACACTTTCTGTTGTTTTCAGTTCTTTTAAGAAGTAAATACCATAGGCAACAATAAAGAAAATGCCTAACCAAGGTTTAAAGGCAAAAATGAAAGTTCCTAAACCAATTTTTGCTAAAAAAATCGCTAAAAACCAACCTTGATCGCGGCGTAAATGTGATTGATCAAAACTATTGTCTTTAATTGGATTTTTTGTTTTTAAAACCATCCATCCAACAAGCGCATAAGCTAAAGTACTCAGGACTAATGGCCCACCCAGAGCAGCACCTATACCTATATCTTTTGCCGCTTCTCCCTCACCAAATACCACGGCAACGAAAGTTACCACTGTTTCAGGTAACGCAGTACCAACAGCGGCTAAAATAGTACCTACCGCGGTTTGAGCCATATTAAATTTACGGCCAATCCATTCAATCCCATTTACAAACCATTCACAGGCTAGATAAATAATAGCGGCTGATACCGTCAGTAAAAGAAAAGTAGTTAGCAAAGTGGTATTCATTACGATTCCAAGAGGAGCTGGTAGTAAGCCGATGACATATTACTCCGCCAGCTCCTCTTGCTTGCAGAATAATGATGCCAAAGGTCTTGCCAAACAGATGCTGTTTACGCCATGGCTATATAGCCAAGTATGTTGACGCAAACCTTTTTCCTGGGAGGAAAAAGCGGCTACTCCCCAATGGTAAAGGTTGAGTTTATCAAATTTTAGTAGAAATTTACATATGATGAAATACGAAAGGTCACTTTGAAGATAATTGGCTTTGATTTGCTTCTAGCATCTTTAAAAGTTATCTTGCTAAAATATCTTTTCCTTAAATCTTTTGTTGGCAAGAAGCTCGAACTTTACCTAGAGGTTTAAAATGTTAAACTTCTTTTTCGTCCAGGAGCATTTCTTGGTAAATTATTAGCTTCATTTAAATTAAGTCTACGTTGATCGTTTATTTTTGCTAATTGATAATAACTTATAGATGATAGTGATTGCATTGAGACAGATGGCGCATCAACTAAAGCGGCAATATGGGATGGTATTTTTAATAGAGGTACTATGTGATCTTTATAAGCTACTAAATGAATAAGCGTTTCATCTTGGTAATTAATTTCAAATTGATGTTCTAGGAAGGTTCTTTCAGTATTTTGAGGCCGCAGCAAAAGATGTTGAATTGTTTCACCATATTGCTTTACAGCATACTCTGATGGAAAAGTAATGCAATGGATGCTAATATTCAACTGCTTACAAACAATAAAGGCTTCTAATAATATGTGTTTGCTTTCAGAATGGTGAGTGCTTTCTCCTTCTTTAGGCAAATGAATAGCCGCTAAATAGTCATTATACGTGTCGCTAGACCCAAGTTTTTGATATACCCAATTTTCTGCTTTACTTATTTCTCCTTTATGCATCTTTTCATCTAACTCGAGCACATAATTATGACATAATTGATCTAAACTTTTAATATCATGTGGTTCACCATTTTCTTGTGTTTTCCCAATAGACACTAAAGCTTGCGCGCAAGCATCAAGGAAACAATCATATTGGCCTACTGCATTGCCCAACACATAATTACTTAATTTTATCGTTTCTAAAGAGAGTTGAATTTTCGCTTGCTTATCACTTGCATGTTTAAATAACTTTTCTCGCACTTCTACTTTTGGCATTTCTATCAATGTTTCAGTTTCTGCGTGTGGCTGACATTCCTGTAGTTTTTCCTGAACCTCAATAAAACTAGGATCATCTTCACCTAAAAAGTATTTTCTTATAGCTGCGGATTTCTCTAAGTAAATAATTGCATACTTGTATTTCTTTAGCTGCATATAAGCAGAACCTAGATTATAAAAAATCAGAGCTAATCTTATGTCGTTAGCTCCTACTTCTGCCAGAAGAAGCTTGCAAGCTTGTAAAAAACAGGAAATTGCTTCTGAATAATTTCCTTCATGACTGGTAGATGTTCCGTCATTGCTGAAAATCTCTATAGTAAAGTAATTCAAATATTCAAAAGCTTTTTCTTGACTTGTAGAAAGATGTTGCGCAATGTTTTGATAAAAAACAGCACTTTCTTTTCCTTCCATAACTTCTACTATTGCTTTACATAAAGCAATATTTTCCGTTTTTATCAGCTCATATGCAAAAACTCTATGGATAGTATTTGGACCAAATTGCTCTTCTAGATAGTTAAAAACAATTGTAAAATTAGTAAACCGTAATGGGCTTTTAAGAGATTGATCTTTATCCATGGAGGATAAGAATAAGAAAAAAAAGATAATATCAAATGCTTTGCTCTGAAAAAAAATTTCTTTGTTTTGAGAGCGTGATAAATTTATATCAAGCAAGACATTGGACATACCTGTTGCAAGGTTATCACCCCCAAAAAAAGATATCGAACTAAAATCAAACTTTACAACATATTTTAAGCAATTTTTTAAACATTTGTTTAAAAATATTAAATTGTATGAAAAAATTCTTGAAACCAATTGAGTTGGGTCATCGAGTTCCCTTGTGTATTCTGCAATTGCAGTCGCATAATATTCTGCCGCTTTTTCAAATTCATTGTTCTTTTCAAGAACAAATGCAAGTTTGCAATAAAAAACTCTTGATATATGACGGTCTTTTAAGGCACATATTCTATCACAAGCCTCTTTAGTTATTAAATGCCCATTTTTTTTAGGTCGCCATAATCCTGAAAGAAGCAGAACCCAGTTGCGCCTAAGTGTGCTAACTAATAAAATTAAAGAAAACTTATTTTCTTTTAAACTTGAAAGATAGGAATTATCTATAATGAGAGGATCAGTAATAGATTTTTTCAAAAACACACTTGGAATAAAGCTAAAATAGCTTATTATATCTTTAAATACCTTTTTTATGCTCCTTTCTTGTATAAACCGTTCAACACAATCTAAAGCATTTTTATAGTAATCATAACTTTTTTCATAATCATCCCTTGCAAGATATTGAGTAGCTATTTGAATTAAAGCTTTAATGTATATTATTGAATAGCTAATCTTAAAATCTTCATTAACACTAGTTATGCTTGCATATAATATATTCTTTTCATACCCTTCTTGTTTAGCAAAAGATAAAAATTCTAAATTGGCTACATATTTTACGCGAGTATTTATTTTAAAATTTTCATTCCTAATAATAGGATTATCTATAAAATGCATTGCTTTATCCCACGCACTACAAGTAACTAAAACATCTAATATGCTTAAACGTGTCTCATAAAACATTATGAAAGTGGGGAAACCTCTTTCTAATAAGATTTGAGAAATCAACAACATGCATTCTACTTTATATAGAAAGAATGCATGTTTAAAATAAATATCTTTTTCAGCAACGATATCTAATGATAAAGGTGGTGTTTGCTGGTTATTCATCAATAGCTCCACTGCTTCAACAAATAAAGCATACTGTTGATCACTGATTGACAATGCAGAAGCGCTACTTGCCAAAGTGGAAAAATAAGAATTCAAATGCAGGAAAATTTCATTAAAATCACTTTCAATCAATTTTCCCAGCATGTCAAAATATATGGTTTTCCTTGTAGAGGTGTTGCTATCATTCTCAACATATAACCACCCATAACAAGATCTGTTGCTATCTGCTAAATCAATATTAAGTATAAAAGGTATTGCCAACTTGTTATTTTTATACTCCTCAATAAAATCACGCTGCACCTCCTCTCCAGTTTTCAGCCAATTATTGCTTTCAGAAAAATCAACTACGAGAATACTATAGTTTACTTCAAAATACTGTTTAAGTAACTTATGAAAATTTTTATCAGAATACATATCTTGAATAATTACATTGGGAAATATAACTTCCTTGAAAAGGATTTCGTTAGATTCCGTAGGTTTTTCCACTGATGGAAACCATTTTCTATCCAATTCAATAGTGTCATCAGAAGACTTGTATTTTGTTGATCTAAATGTATCGGACGCAACATAATAATCATTAGTATTGCTAATAACAAGCAATGACTCATCATTTACTACTGGCAAATCATTTTCAAGGTTTGGTACAAAAATCAATTTAAATTTTTTAACAGCTTCTTTTAATAATTTATCAGCAGCAGGAACGGCCTTGGAAAAATATTCCTCTACCGCGCGCTTGTTTCCGCGCAGAACAGCATTTTCGCCTAATAGACAAAGTGTTTTTACCTGTTGTTCTGAATTTGAAAAACCATACTTATTCTGTATATTGAGAAGATTTTCTGCTAATTCCATTATAGTTTCATCTTGTTTGAAATTTAACATATATGAAAGAAATTGATTCATCACAATAAATAAATTATCGAAAAACTCTTTTTCGTATATTAAATGTAGCTCTTTATCTGTGCGAACGATTTCATTGTAAAAACAGTAAATGTGCTCGCACAAAAGACTTATCCAATTCCAGGTATCTACCTTATCTTCATCAAAGGATTGCACATCCTTCTTATAGGAGTTTGCCATTTCAAATAAAATAGTTTCTTTTTCTGGTTTGCTACATTTTAAACGGATAACTTGTTGTAACAAACCATGCATATCAAAAGTGTATTTACTCTTTCCCGATGATATTAATGAATAGCTTTTTAACACATTAATACACTTATTTAATTCATATTGTTCGGGAACCCAATTTGATAAAAACTCCTTTGGTATACCTGTTGGAGCCAAATAAGCGCATCTATTTAATAAACATAATAGTTTATCTTTTTCGTCTGGATAATCTTCCATGATTTTTTGCAAAGCCAAAGTCCAGCTTGCCCACACTGTTTCTGCATGTATACCCCCAGGAAATGGTTTATCGTCTTTTAATAACCGTATTTTATGTTTCTTGTACAATTCCAAATATTTATTAATATTATTTTCATAGTTAAGCTTAATATAAGCTAATGCTTGCGTTAATGCTAAAGGGAAAAAACACAAGATTTCAGCTAATAGCCTGGCATCTTTTGAGTCGGGATTATCTAAGATTTTATTGATATAAGCAGTGGCTTCTAAGGCAGTAAATTCTTTTAATTCAATTGGTTCAAAATCTGTTGCAAAATTAGGATCAACTGAGGTGGCTAGAATATGTATCTGATTATTTTGTGTGGGTTCGGGTATTGGAATGATTTCATGTATTTCATTCAATGTTTTTACATTATCAAATATCAATAAAATTGAAGGGTATTGCAGTAAGTGCTCATGTATTTTATACAGCGATGCTTTTTTGTCTAAATTGTTTAGCTCTAATTTTAATATCTGGGTTGCAAAACGATGAAGGCTAATAAAATAACCCTCATCTCCCTCTCTGTTTAACCATATAATTGCTTGGTACAACTTTTTTCCATAAGCATGGTGAGCATAAGCCAATGCCAGTTGAGTTTTACCCACACCTGGCAAGCCTATAATGCTTTGTTTGCATATACGTTGTGTGTCACTTTGTACAGATATAAATTTTTTTAAGGAATCTAACTCTTGGTCTCGCCCTACAAAATGCTTATTATAGGGATATAGCGTTGGCCAACCTATAATACCTTTCGTTCCTGCAGGTGGTGAACTATCTTGATAAAATGCATATACATTTAAAGTGTCAACAATAAGTATTTCCGGATCACCGAGAGGCCCACGACTGGTTTTCTTATAAGCTATATCCAATCGTGGGCGTTCTACTTTCCCATTTTGCTAACAATTTTCTTTTTAAAAACCCCCTTTAATTTTTCTTCTAACAATTTAGCAGCTCGTTCTTCTTCAAAGCGTAACTCGATGATAGGTTTAGTAGGACTCCGACCTCTTTTTTCGGACAGTAAACTCGTCGCCCTAGCTCCCAGTCCACCCTCTAATATTTCTTGTAATCTTTGAGCTGTAGGGCTTTTTGAATCTATTCCTCCATAACTAATCCTAATGACATGATCCTGATCATTTCCAACTGTTTCAACTGTGTACGTAATAAAATCTTCTGAATTTATATCCTCAACATTATTCTCTTCGACTTCAGGTTCGTTTGTAGAAACAGAAAAACGCATTGGCTGAGATACGCTAGAAGATGATGCGGGACTTGATGCATTGTTGCTCAATGCTGTTGATTGTTTCTTCTCATTGCCTGATAAGTAGAGCTCGGCCAATCGTGCAGCTTCTGCCACTAAGGTTGCTTCTGAGCCTATTACGAGCCCATCTACAAACTGGCCAAAAAAAGCAAATTCTACTTGCTCAGCGATTCCCAGTCGTTCAGCAGTAGCTTGTTGACTTTGTGGTTGATTTTGTTGTTGGCTCAGTGTGTTTCCTATTAATTTACCTAAACCCAATTCTTTAAAAGCAGCCAATCCTATTTCAGTTGTGGGATAGTTAGCTAGCACGCCGCCTTTGGGAACAAAATTTCCTATAATCATCTTACCCACTGAACCAAATAGATAATCTCTGTTAGTTTTAACAAAAATATTTACGCCATATTTCTTGAAAATTTCTGCCAATTCTCGTTGTTGTTGCTCAGTTAATGATCTCCAAACAATCAGCATAAAAGAAGAACGAATATTTTCTCTAGCAAAGCGCTGCTTAGCATCAGCTTGTGTTTTTTGAATTTTATCTTTGGCATCCGGAAGCTGGGAAGCAATAATTTCTAATCCGTCATTTACTGGCTTTTTGTCTTTTACTCTCTCATCGATTGTTAATGTACAAAGCGCCTCTAAGCATTTTTCTTTTTTCTCCTGCACAAAACCTGAGGCCAAACGGCTTACTAAGATTTGCTGAATTTGAACCCATTTTTTAAACTCCGCTGATTTATCATCGAGAGTTCCTTTCAGCGGTTCTATAGCTATATAAAATAATTGCAGGCCTTCAATAGTTTCAACAGTTAATGGTAATGTGGAAAATTTATCTTCTTTTCGATCAATGTAATCAATCCATAGTCCAATACATCCCATATTTAGTACAGGCGAGGCTTTTATTAAACTCATCATCGCAGCAAATAATCGTGAATTTAATGTGGAATTATCTATTTCATACAAGCAGTCTCTAATAAGCTGATAACACTGTTCATGATAAAACTTATAGGCTTGGCCGGAATAGGCTATTAAAATTTGGGTTAATGTATCGATTAATCCATGTGCTAGCGATAGTTTGAGGTCTTTATCCAATTTTATAAAGCCACTAACCAATTCTTTAAAAGCATTTTCTTGTTTGTAATGGACACTGAGTATAAATAGGGAGCGCCATTTTAAGAGATCTTTATACCATTCTTTCGTATTTTTTTTCTCTTTAAAGTGTTGATAAATATCTTTGATTAATTCATTAATATCATTAAAGGCATCCATACCAGGTGCAATAGCACCTAAACTGCTTACACCCAACGTAATCGGGGCCGCACCTAATGCAGCTGCTGATAAGCTTGCATTTTTAACAAACGAGAGTAATTTTAATCCACTGCTTTGCCACAAGGGTGCTCTGTCGTCTTTTACATGCAATAAACTTTGTTTTGCCAATTCAACTAGCGATGAGCCCATTCTATCATTATCTTTTTCAAAACAATCTCCATAATCGTGAAAACTTTTTTGTAATACCTTTTTTTGCTCCTCCTTAATTTCAGTACCTGCTTCTGTTAGCACAAATAAAACGTGTTGCCATAACGATAAACAGTGATAGCGTTCAGCTGTGTCTTTATTGGCAGGGTTTAATAATTCATTTTTGCTTTCATCAAGCAAAAGTTTTAAAATGAGTGCGCCATGGGAACTGTCAACCCATCCCGCTCTTTGCGCTAAGCTCAATAAGTCTGCTAAGCCTTGAAGATGGTAACTTTCGATAATGCGGCCGTTTCTTTGTAAAAACATCAGGTAATTATCAAGAACTTGCCGATATTGATCTTGATCTTAGGTAATCGCTAATGTAACAATCTCACCGACATGTTCTTTATTCGGGCTTCCTATCTGTTGGAATAAAGTTAAAAGCTGGGTTTGACAATGCGCCAAGCTTGCTTTTTCATCTTTATTAAGGGTTATGTCTTCTAAACCTTTAAGCAATAAACCAGTGGTAATTTGTTCTAACATAATTGAGGTCCTTCTTAATAAACAAATTCTTTTTAATCAAGATTTATAAAGTACCAAATGCTTGCTTCATCGACTAGCAAAAAGCATAGTATTTTTATTCCCTGTAATAGGTTTTGGCTTTCAGGATATCATTATTTGCAATAATTGACAAAGAGAGCGGGAAATTGTGCTCATCCTGTTTTTATTCCTTGATTAAATCATTCGTTTATTAAAAAAACAAATGGAGCGGTTAATAAATTCTTATTCCGAAGAATTCTTCTAATGGCTACTTAAGAGCCCTATCTCATGAGCAATATCAATAAAATGGCATAAGCTTCAATCTTTGAAGAATTTAAGTTTCCCCAATTATCCTTAGGAGCACTTTTTGCTTGATTAAACTTCACTTGGTTTCTTTGAGCTAACTTTAATAAAGCTCCCTCTAAAATGCTTCGAATCATAATAACAGCAGATAAAGGGGCATGTTCTACACATTGGTCTGAGCTTCTGCCAGTTGAAGAGCATAGCGCGGTTTCTGTTTACCCTCATTTATCTTTTAGAAAAGATTCTAATTTAGGTTTTTTTAGAAAGCTTCAAGATGAATATCTGACAGAACATAGGCATGATGATCCACGGTTGCAACATGAATATAACAAGCGGTTGGGGTTGGTGTTAAAGAAATAATCAGAGAGGCCCACCCTACTCTCTCCATTATGATCGCTTACAGACGGTAGACTAAGGGCAAATTACCGAAAATAAACGGCTTGCAAACGTTTTGGTATATATACAAAAGAAACAACGTGCAGCAGCAATTAAATAAAAATAACATAATTTTTAGTAACCATTTCATTATTGTTTCCTTTTAAATTAAAAGTCGGCTATTTATATTGGCAACTAATCAGTAATTAAAAAAATATGGCGAACCTAATATAGAGTGGAGCTTTTGGAGGATGTTATCAAACACGTCGGGGCCACGCTGAGCTTTTTCCAGCTGTATATGCCAGGAAATCGCGAGCTAATAGTGCCGATGTGCTGTACTGCACCAATCATGGTGGTCGGCAGGCAAATTCAGGAATCTCGACGCTCGAGCTTTTGCCTGGCATCGTGGCGGCAGCAGGCTCGACGCCGATCATGTTCGACTCCGGCGTGCGAGATGCGACGGATGCTGTTATCGCACTGGCGCGGGGCGCAACTGCCGTCGGCATCGGTAGGCCCTACGCATACGCCCTGTCCTACGGCGGCACCGAAAGCCTGACCCACTTCTTGAAATCGTTTCTCGCCGAGCTGGATCTGTGCTTAGCGATCTGTGGCTTCAAGAATATTGCCAGTCTTAAAGAAGCGGGCTGCAAGCAGGTCATGGATTTACAGAAATAGATATATCCATTCGTAACCTCAACTTATTAAAATATTCTGTTTTTTACCAGGATAGTTGCCGACCCTCTAATTTACCTTGACTTCTTGTAAGCCGCGCTTGCTTTAGGAGATTCTTTTTGTGCTATGAATGGCTGTTGAGTTGTAGAGGATCGCAACTTAGTCCTATAATCATTTGACTCTATTTTACTTTCATTTTCTTGATTAGAAGAGGTTCTCTTTCGTTTCAAATAAGGTTTAGATGTGGTCGACGCAATAAGAGGACTTATAGGTGGAATCTTTTTATCAACGACCTCCTGTAAGGTGTACTTTCGTTCTTTATCCTGTTGATAGGCAGGTGTTTTTTCCAAGGCAGCGATTGCCGCTGTTAGATGCTCGCTGATGATTTCAGTTAATTCTTTATCCTGATGAGACTGAATACAATAATTTTTTAAAATACTTCGTTTATTAAGTTGTTCTAGCTGAGGCATAATGCCAAGAAGAAAACGACCGCACAATTGAAAAATGGGTAAAAGAGTCTGTTTAAACCAAAGTAAATCACGGCCATTTAGGTATCCTTGTGTATTAATTAGCTCAAGGACAGCTGTTTCTATTTGGATAAAAGCAGGCTCTGTACATTCTGAAAATTTAGCTTTCTCATAATTATAAGCTGTATTTAATTCTCTTAATAATGCGAAAAGTTGGAAAGCGATGCGAGGATATTCCTTAAAAGTCAGTAGTGTAGCGTCTATACCTAACAGTAATGCTTCGGTGATAATATGTAGCTGCGCAGGGATCCAGCTTGACCGTCCTTCTTTTTGCGCCAAATAATGATCTAGATGAGCATATCCATATTGATACACTTTTTGTTGGTCGTCCCACGTTAATATGCACTCAACCATATTTTCCCCCTTATTAAAAGGATGCTCTCTTAAGCTCATGCCGCTCTGTGTCATCTCCTCTAACAACCGTATATTGGTATCATTTATTATATACTGAGTTAAATAGATCTAAAGGTATACCTGTAGATGAAGTCGTTGCGGATACTAATAAAGACGATAAAGTTTCTGCCAGTAACTCAGTTGATGTCCATGTAACCCGATTAAATGAAAAAATGAGCTATCAGGACGGCCTCGAACTGCCGTTGGGCCACAGGTAGATCACCCAACAGCTTATGCTTTATTTGAATATATTCTAAAATAAGCTGTAGCCAACAAACCTATTGAAGCAGCTTAGGAAAGCAGAGCAACCTCTTATAGTACCGCTGGGTTTTGAAACAACCGACTTCACCTTCAGTTTATAGTAAACGACAAGCCAAAGGGAGTAAATAAAAATTATTGACTACAATTATGATCCAAAAAAGTTCAAACGTGAACTATTTGTTAAAAATCAGTTGAAAATTAACGCAGCTGCTATTTCTTCATCGTTAATAATACCCATTATTGAGCATTTATGCGAAAATATGAGCATAATCATTAATACATCTAATTTTCCACAGAGCACTTGTCAACTTTTAAAAGAAGTTATAAATGGGAGTTTAACAAGTGAAGATTATGACGTAATGTACCAAAAGCTTAAAGAGAAAAATTTAAAAGGGGTCAAGCTTGCCAAAAAAGAGTATTCCAAAACACACAAAACTAAAGATTACATGAATTGTGATGAAATGTTTTACATGGAATATGGTAATAAAATGTTAGACGATGGAAATAAAGTTATAGAATCATTGCATGCACTTCGAAAACTATTTGATAAGCAGATTGATTTTATAAGATCAATCTTACAACCAATAAATCTTCAAAATGACTTTGAAAAAACCATTTTTCTTACTGGAAAGAGTGACAAATACCTGGAATTAATAAACGATATTCTAATTACTCACGTGCAAGAATCAGAAAAATTATTATCGCTCTTAGTAAGTGAAAAAGAAACTACCGCAAGGATAATTCCTTTTTTGGCCGCAAAAGCCAAATAGAGATCTGCCTGCTTAGAGCATCTCTTTAGCTAGTAGCTTAATAGTTTTGGGCGGTTAGGGGAGCGAGGCTAGTTGTAGGAGTGGCACATTCCTCTCTTGCTTGGCCCAACCCTGACTATGTTACGTCTGATAGGCCTATTCTGGAAAACCCCTATTGGCGCCTTGCGTGTGACCGCAGCACATTGGTTTAAATTCCTTTTATAAGGCATTGACATAAATCCATTGTAGAGATATTGTAAGTTAGTTTGATAAACTTTTTTGATGTGAGAAAAATGACAGCATTCGACTTAGTTATGGCATGCCGTTGCGGAGAGATTGAAACAATAAAAAACTTGCTACCTGTGGTTGATATTAATGAAGAGGCTAGTCTTGGGATGAGAAGTTCCGATCTTCCTCTTCTTGCAGTTATTGGTAATCCATCTGAAGAGTTTCGAAAAGTGGTTATATCCATGTTCTTACAGGTGGATGGAATTGATGTCAATGCAAGAAGAAATATGACTTCTGAAATAAATGCACTCGAACTTGCCTGTATCCGCGGATATCTTGATGTTGTAAAAACATTACTTTATGATGGCCGTGCCAGCTTTGGCGGTAATGCACTTTATCTTTGTATTGAATCGAATGGTGCAGATTTTTTTTCAAAAATTGATTTGATCAGTTTTATCATTGCCTTCGAATTAGCCAAAACCGGATCACAAGAGGATGTAAAAAATGCTTCAGTGAAAGCAATTGCAAAGTTGTTTCTCGTAAACGAGCCTGAGCTTGTTCTTTATTTCGACCAGCAGAGTAAAGAATTAGCATCACAGATATTGGTTAAAAATATAGAAAGCAATGCTGGCGGCGTTTTGACTAAAATTTGTAACTTCAAATCAGAAATTGAAAAAATATTTGCGCAAGATTTATGTACACTAATGGTGTTGTTCTCTGATCTGTATTTTAAAGAGCCACAGAATGAAACATCTGCAACAAGGAAAGTGATAAGATTTTTTAAAGATATTGCTCAAAAACTTCCATTGGATATGCAAATGGTTCTGGCTAACAGGACATATAAACAAGAGGGAGATGTAATTACGGTAGCTGAATTTGAAGAATCCACAAAAAGGCTTTTACGTCAAAAATAGCTACACAGCCGAAACAAGCTTAACGTAGGTTTAATTCCGTTTTTTGTAAAAATCCTACTCTATGCAAGAGATGAGCATAGACCGTTACAATGTCATGAACAATTGCTTAATGAAACTTTCTGTTGGCAAGAAGACAAAACTTTATCCAATAATCTTACGTTTCAATATAATAAGATTTTATACTTGATTAAAGATACATCAGAAAACAGAAGGCTTGCTCGAAAGCGTGTTACTGTTTATGGTTTTCCAAATGGTAGCATTAAAGTCAAACATGAGGGTAGATTACTACCCTACTCTTCTGTTTAGCGTTGACATTGATTGGTAATTCCAAAGTAGTAATACACTAATTCTGCAAAGTAAAAATATCCGCCTTTACGTATCTCTAACGTAGCCTTGATGAAAAGAAGCCAAATCAAGGGATGAGCTAATGCGCTCAATGCGTTGAGGATAGGTGGTATAATATACTAATCTTTTAATTCAGCTTCTGACTGTATAGTGAGATTTACCGCATCTGCAATACCGGGTAACATATTATTTAATCCATAATGTGAACGATAAATGGTCGTATACCCACTAAATCCAATTGCTTTTTTATGGGTTTTCGGATGCCCACCTATTTTATTTAATTTCACATATATCACCTCGGTTCTTGATATACCATGCAATGTAAGAAACCCTGATACCTTGGCTTCATTTTCATTGATTATTTCTACTTTAGTGCTCTCAAAGTAAGCATTCGGGAAATTCTCCACATCAAAAAAATCTTTACTTTTAAGATGATCATCAAATTTCGCAATACCTGTAGACAATTGATTAATATCAATAGCCACTGTAAAAGTAGCTGTTTCAGGAAAGGAATCATCGATATAAATTGCGCCTTCAATCATCGTAAATAAACCAGATGGGCTTGAAAAGCCATGGTGACTGCATTGCCAGAGAACTGAAGTATGCATAGGATCAAATTTGTAACAGCTTGCTGGTAGAGATGCACTATCACCCATTATTTTACTCCTTAACTTTAAGACCTCTAAGATTAATGCTAACATCCCCTTTCTTTTCTCACAACGCTTGGTGGTAATTAACAATTGGTCGTGTCTAGATAGCTTGTTTTTTTAAGTTAAATTTTGCTTTGATTTCTCTTTTAAGAATGGCGCACAAATATCAACCTTTAAAATCTCACTAATACCACGGAAAATAGCTGATAAACTCCGCATAGTCGGATTCCCAGCTGCTGATAACATACGATGAAGCCCTTGCTAGTTTTGAGAGATGAAAATATCACGGCCACATGATTTTTTTGATTATTAAAATTTTGTAAAAAAAACTTACTTTACAAAAAAGTCTGCACTAATCCCAAACTTCTTCTTTAGTCCAAGAATTTGGTTTTTAGATAGTGGGCGCTCTCCATTGAGAAATTTAGACACGTTTGCTTGACCACCGAAAATATCAGCCAGGTCTTTTTGATGAAAATCACATGAAATCATTAAGTATTTAACCATATCAATTTCACTGACATTGTGACCAATTTCAGGATAATGTTCGTTATCATATTGCTCTAAGTTTTCACCAATAATTTCCATGGCATCTATCAAAGGATGTTTTTCATTGTCTCGAACTTCGTCGATCAATTGATCAAGAATTTTTTCAAGCTTAGCATATTCTCTAACGTTATTTGGTTTTTTAAATACAGAAATAGGCAAATGAAACTTATGATCTGTTTTTTGATCTATATAATCTATTGATAAAGCTACCATAGTCATAATTCACCTCGTTTTAATTTGGCTTGATTGTAAAAAGGTTTACTGTATTCCGCATGCGTCCATATTGTTCTAATAAAACAATACTGTGTATTGTAATGAATAGCAGTAATTAAACGATAGTTATTGTCCCCAATATTAAAAATGGCATATACATGTGCAAAATCAATACTATTGGCTACCTGAGGGGGAAGCTTTTTTTATAGAACTAGTTAATGATACTGTCTTTTCAGGTTGCAGCTTTGTTTCCGGTTCAGTTTCTGTAGTTCCAGTTAGATTATAATTATAAAATACAGGCGTGGAAGTCGAGCTACTAGCCTTAATGTTTTGCAAACTATTTTCTAATGATAAATCAGCTGAAGCTTTATTTAAATTCGGAGCAGATTGTTTTAATAATGCTAAAATATCTTGGGACGCTTCATACAATGTTTGAAAACTATATTCATCCATTTTCACTGGCTGTATGCTAGCAAAGTGGCCTATTTGAGGTAAATGAATAACATAATATGTGTCGTTGATATCTTTTATCTCACCGGAATTATTCTCCTGATTGGTTTTAGGCACACGAAATCTTTCCTTTGATGACAGAGTGTAATGGTTGCGCATTGTTTCTTTATCGAAGCAAACAGCTTCATAGAGTGCAGCAGAAAGTACTGAGCAAACCTTTTCTAGTGCATCAGTCAACCCGGCCAATTTAAGCTCGATGGCAAGACTCAACAATACCGCATCGCCATGCGCTAATGCAAAGTTAGAAGCAGATTCCCGCGGCTCGGCATCCACATGACCATAACTTAGTAGATGTTCTGCACCTTCTATCTTATCATTTTGGGCTTTTATGACAGCGATTTTTGCGTGAATTGTTTTTATTACACATGAAATAATATCTTTATTATCATCATTATTAAAATTAATTTTGCGCAACAAACGTATGCACTCGTCAACTTTAGGGAAATCATCAGGACCAGTAGTTTCTTGTAACAAGGCGTGCTTTAAACATTCAGCGAGCCCCTGTTTTATTAAAGATGGAGAAAGCTTATTGATATAGCGTTTATCGAGGATAATCCTGTCAGGATCATAGTTTTCTCTTTTTGCATTTCTTTTGAGATTACCTTCTTCATCTTTTTTATTAAGTAGCCCTTGACTACCATAAGCTACATCTGCCATTGCTAAAACAGTAGTAGGTATTAAGATAAAATGGAAAGTTAGTAATTTCAAGTAAAGGTCTTTTGCCAATGCAGTTCCAAAGTTAAGAGTGGCACCCCCGCCAATAATTACTAGTGCATCGATTTGCTTTAGTTCTTCCTTACGGTCACTCTTAAATTTCTTAAGATATTCTACGGATTTATTTTCTTCCTTGCAGTCAAATCCTACTACAAATGAGTTTTTTAATAATTCGGGATAGAGCTCTAAAGTTATAGAGGCAACGCTACTATCAATAAGAGTAAGAATTTTTGGTTTTTTGCAGTTAGGAATAACCCAGGGAGGTTCCTCATCGCAAATTGATATAGCTATTTCGGCATCTTTCCTTTCAATTGCAGGTACATATATTTCTTCAAGCATATGCTGTTTCTCCAACAAAGTTAAGGGTGTTATTTCAAATATTTTCTATTATTATTGTAAGCGCAACAAAATTGATACCCTTTCAGTATTAAAAATAACACGTAATCTATTCACTATCAATATGAATCACTACCGCCTCAGCAGTTCTAAATATAGGTAGTGACTGAGATATACTACGTGACAATTTTATTGCGCTAACGTAAAAATAATATTTCAAGTCACAGCTCTATATTCTGATATTGAGCCATTAGCGGTTACAGATAAAATACGCACCCTGAGCTTTGATTGGCTAAAGCGCATGTTTATCGACTTTACCCGAGACACGTAAGGGCGCTAATACGCAGTATTGGGTTTATGATGCGGCTGCATCGACTTCTGCCCTATTTTTCATGCAACAAGATTTTGTCGCAAATACCACCCTTAATATCTAATCTATCGATAAACTCCGATTTAGTGGTACCAGCAAATCGGGCATAACTTGCATAAGTATATGGAAAATAACATTCTGGTAGCCCCTAAATGGCGCCTCAATTCGCGGCCACAGTTTTATCCGAGTGACGGCATAAAATATTCAATCTCAATAACTTGGCAGTATCAATAACATGATCAAGGCTCTCAAAGATTTTGCTGATAAGAGCCATATCTAAGTCTTTTCTAAAATGTCGGGACAAGCCCAAAGATCAAAAGATATACTTAAGCAACGACGTTTCACTTCAGCAATAAGCTCGGCCCCTGCTTTACGATTAGTGGCGCCCAGACGAACTCAAAACTGAATATATCCATTATCAGAACTAAGAAAGCTGTTTGTCATTTCTGAAAGATGTCATTTATAAAAGAGGAGTAGAATCAGTAAAAGTCGAGTTGAATAGAATGAAAGATTCTTTTAGCAGATAGCTTTAGCAAGTGGGGATTTTGAAATTTTTGAGGATGCAGTTCCTTAGCATATAGTTCGTTACAAATTTATTTTGTTTTTTTAGGTTCTATCTTCTTTGGACTACCAAGGGTGGGCAGCGACTCATCAAAGGTGACTTTCTTTCTTGTTTGAGCCTCTTGTGTTCCTTTGGGTGTCATATGCGTTTGAATCCAAGACAATGGTGCTTTATCTTGTAACGCTTGACTACCATAGTCAAACACCTCTTTTTCTTTTGATGCTATTACTATGTTATTCATGGTGCTGGCAACTTCTGTTAGATTCTCGTGAACCATTATTGCCTTAAATTTTTCTTTATCAAAACCAGGAGGTACAATGGCATCTTTACTACGACTAATAAGAAGCTTCAAGCCCGCGCTATCAAGATAGGGAACTTCTTCTTCAGGGAAATAAATAGCACGACGTAATTCTTCATAAGGCTTATGTTCATTGCAAAGTTGAATAAGCTCCAATAACCGAGGTCCAAAATTACCTCCCTTCGAAATTTTTTCAAAATCACCTATGTAAAAATCTCTTAATAAGAAAGTGTAAAATAAAGTAGTAAGGGATCCTATAAATCGATGTTCTTCATGTTTTTGATATTTACTATAAACTGATAAGCAAAAGTCCTTTTCATTCATTAATTCTAGATTTTGGTAAAGGTTCATTATTTCAGAGAAGGACAAGTATTTGGCCAAAGTGTACAGGCATCCTACTAGTTCATCGACTAAAGGTTTTATATTTTGAGCATACGCATCAATCTGCTCTGCTGGTAAATTAAGCTGATAGGTATAATGGGTGCATAAGGCTTGCACATAAGCATTATACCGGTTAACTTTTTTCTCGTCGTATCCTGGCATATTCAATTTCTCTTTTAGTTTTGTCATTTTGCCTTTTTAGGTTTAGACTTGCTGCTACTACCTTCACTATTTATTATTTCTTCTTTTCCAGTTGCTTTTTTCGCTGCATTCTCACTTTCTTTTGCTTTTTCTATTTGCTGCTCTAATTCGGTTACCGCTTTTTGTAAGTTGTCAGGCAACTGCGCAGAGAATTTTTTTGTGAGCTGGAAGCGCTCACCATCACAACCCAACTGGGAGTACAAAATAGGCATTAATTGGAGCAGCTGTTCATCAGCTATTTTACCAGACCTATTTTTTATTAATAATGGCTCATACCATTTATCTCGCTCTAACACATCTCGTAAAAAGTTTCTGCAAACCTTATCCCGACCTTCATCGGTAAAATAGATTAATCTGTCTTTTGGAATGGCATCAAAAAATAGCTTAATATGCCGCCTCACCACTTGCCAGTTACCGCTGATTTTTACTGAATAAAACCCCTCTCCAAATCACCTGTTAAAGGATGAAACCCATTACCAGGTGTATTCATATCTTCAGGCCTTATGGTACTACTAAGCTGGCGGTAGGGCACTTCTATTTAGCATTGACATTGGTTGTAAGGAGCTACATGTTGAGTTAAGTTGAATTGCTGGGCGAACTAATATTCCTAAAGTACGGAGACATGACGGGCTTTATTTCGCCTAGTAAAGAGGCTAAAAGATTGCTATTCATTTCATTGTCACCGCCCTACTCCTATATGCCAAACTTTACTTTCTGATCCAAACTTTCGCTTAATTGGCGAACCGGCAATAGGGCCATATGCAAATTTAGGTTTAATAAACCATACGTTTTAAAAAGTTTATTTTTCGCCTGTTCACTAATGCTTTTTCCAGGTGGCGCGGCCCTCTGGCGATGTAGAACAAATATCGGATCATGAATCATACTACGGCCTCATGCAATATGAGGCAATTCGATATATAGGCTAGCTATATACGCACTAAATTTTTCTATGTTATCATTAAAACCGGCCAATAATAAGTTGATCGACTAATTCATGCAAAGCAGTATTCCTGCAACATAGGTGAGAAAGAATTTGAAGGAAGATGTAGGCGGTACTGATCCTCGGACTGTGGTAGCACAAAACGGGATATTGGAACCCGATGTGCAAAAAATAACTAAAAGAATACACGGTGTTGAAGATCTTTTTAATGCTTACGTAGATGGCCTCTGCCATATTGACGCACCTAATACTATTGTCCGTATTGCAGGTATTTTTGATCTGAATGGTAATTATGACCAACACATTGAAGATCAACCGATTGGGGTAGCTTTCGTTGTTTTAAGTAGCGTATTACTCGTTTCAAGATGGATCTATCTTTACGGCAAACAAACAGAACAAACTCAACGCTGGTTGAATGCTGCACTATACGTATGGGCTATTAAAGTCTATCAAGCAGAGCAAGAAAGCACCTCAGATCAAGAAAACACAGCTTCTATATTAATATCCGAAGAAAGTTCCGTTGCTTCGTCAACGCCATCTTCTGTTGATCGTACAGCAGCAGAGCTAGTGATTAAAAATGCAAAAAGAAATTTTCAAACTGAAATCAATGAAGCCGCAAAACTAGCACTAGGCGAAGGCACTTACACCTTAAGCTTTAAATCAGATGGTACTGAAGATGCTGGGATTGATTTTGATATTGTTGCAATGGCTAACCCACAGGTAGGTGGAGTCCAAGTAGAAGACGAAGAGTCTGGCACACTTAGTAGATGGTTATTTCGCCTGCAAAAAACTAAATTTTATAAAGCTGCCAATACATTAACGATGGTGCTTTTTAGTACCACCATGTGTTTTTGGGCTATTCAGTGGGCATTTTTTTATGTGCTGCCTATGGTCAGCGAGTTTATAAATGTTGCCATACCAGTAACCCCACAACTCTTTACAGGATTAGCCGTCTTTGTACCATTAGCAATACCTTTGTTTTATCTTAGCTATCTGCTGTACCGGCATTTTAAACCAGCTAAATCAGATTATTCTTTAAAAAAACAAGTTCTACAAGCTTTGGCCGATAAACTAGCGGCTGAAAAAATGGAGCGGGCAGCCGTAAGAGTACGCAAGGAGCTTAAATTGCAGATTGGATCTCTCAGTTTAGATGAGCAAGGTACACTGTTAGTAAAAGGCATATTTGCGCAAGCTGAAGAGATTGCCGAATGGGAGTTGCAGGGATTAAAGTTGCAGGCAAAAACATCTTCTGATGAAATAACTTCTATTAAAGCCTTAACGGATGAACAATCCTGGCGACGCAAATTTATCATTCCTTTAATCACAGGTATCAGTTGGCATAATGCTGCTATTTTTCACGTCTGGTATATAAGCACTGCTATCACCTTTTTTATAAGCCTAGCAGGTGTTGTGCTAGAAACAGCATTGCTTAGTACGCCTGCTGGTATTATCGCCATGGTTGGTGTGTGTCTTGTTGCAGGTGCTTGGACGTTCTTCAAAAAACGCCAAGAACAAATTCGTGATATAAATAAATATCAAAGTAAACTAGATGAATTAAAGGCAGAGCATGCTAGTAGCCTTATTTATCTTGAAAAAATAGAAAGTACGCTTAAAGAAAAACGCACAATCATTGAAATAGCAGAAGCTCAACTAACTGCAGAATTAGAAGAAAATCGTCAATTACGCAAACAATTGTCTGCTGGTGAATTAGCTGGTTTAAATGTAAAGGATACTACTGTTTATGAGCGGTTATACTACGGTATTGCTAATTCCGAAGCCAATAGTGATAGTGTGTTTAATAACGCTAGCCACGACAAAATCAATAGTACTAACCCCTATTCACCTTGGACGATGATTAAGAAAGGTTACAACCGCTTTATAGCATTAGTGGATGGTTTTGGTGGCGGTGTGCTGATTGTTCGTAATTACTTGTTACCAGGAAGTATTGTTGCTTTGATACTGGCTACAAGTGGCTTACCACCTTTAACTTTAGGGCTTATTTGCGCAGCTGCTGTGGTAGTTGGATTGACTTATGCTACTTTAAAGACGTGGAATTACTACAAGCAAAAACAAGAAGAAAAGCAAAAGCGCTTATTAAATGAAGTTACGACGCGCGTAGTAGCAGCTGAACAAGAATATCAAACGCTAGCGTTACATGAAGTCAACGCAGAACAGCGGCTAAGGGTGATACAGGCTGAAAATGAAAGGTTAAATACTTATATTAATCAACGGCCAGTTCAAGCTAAATCGCGTTGGGCTTTTGTAAGTACGCGTGCTCGAGGGATTTTTGCTAATATTCGTCATCAACAAAGACCAAAGGATGTTTCAAATAAAAATAATGATCCTCTTTCTCCTGATGATAAAGAGATTGTCGATTCTGCCGCAAGTAAACGATTCAGGAACTAATTTAACCCAAGGTTGAATCATGTTAGGTTTCAAATCGCGCCACTTTACATTTTTACTTTGCTCCCAAGGGGCGTCTCTACTGAGCGTTGATAATGTCTGTAGCAATAATGCAATCTACGAGTTTCAATCATTGAAAATAAACGCCCCGCCGCTATTGCGCCTCTTGACGCTACTTACAAATGAGTGGTAAAAACAAGTATCAATTTGTAATTGATAGACTAAACTTGTCCAAATCGTATGGTCGAAGAGTATATTTTTTAGGGTGCCCCGCAATAAGACCTTAAGATATAGGCAGAGAGAGAATAATTACATGTTTACTATTAAAATTTTACCATTTACATTAGCTGTATGTAGGTTAGAAAAAAATTCTGCCATTCCTGAATGGATTTTAAAAAGTAATGGTTTTTTTTCTATTACAAGAACGGACGAAGAATTATCTATTGTTTGTTTGGAGGCTGATGTTCCAAGTACAATAACGCATGAAAAAAGCTGGCGAATATGCAAAGTTGTTGGCCCTTTGGATTTTTCATTAACCGGTGTTCTTTCCTCAATAGTTCAGCCATTAGCTGGAAATTCCATTAGTATATTTTCCATCTCCACTTATGATACGGATTATATTTTGGTGAAAGAAGATAATTTTGATAGAGCTATTTCTATATTAAGAAAATCTTTTGAAATTATCTAAAGCCACTGTTCATTTGGCAGAGCAAGATAAAGCAAAAAATCGAATTAAATGTCCCATTTTTATGATACAGTTTAATTCTTTACTATTTTTGTTAGAATGAAATTTTATTTTCACATTAGATAAAAAATATGGTTGTCACAGATCGCACAATACTAGAGCATCGACTAGCAGTTTATAAAAGCAAAAAAGAAAGACCGAGTTATCGAGCTTCCTTAAACAATATTGTTTGGTCATGTATTCCTACCCCTGAATTACCCTCTGACAATTTACTACCAGGATATACTCAATACAAAAACGTGCTCACAGGAAAAGCGGATCAGGTATTAGCTGCCATAGCTGATTATCAGTATGCATCTTCTGTTTTTGATAGCCCCACTATCTATCAAGATTTAGCAACACTATACCAACAAAAAGCAATCTCTGAGTCTTTGTTTTTAAGTCTTATATTTTGGCTTCGCGTGAAATCTGAGTTGGCGTGGGAATTTAAAGATATTGTAACAGTTTATGAAAAAGAAAATGGAGCATACTCACAAACGATTAAAGATGCTTGGGAATACTATCAAGCAAGAGCTATTCATAAAACCTCACATAATATTGCTGATTTTAAATATTATATCGATCACTGCGATCCTAAGGAAAAAATCTTCTTTATATTTTTTATGCCAACTTTTAAAGAAGGTTATTATGAAGAATATGATGATTCTTTATTTAATCAAGTACGCTCGTTCTTTTCACAACCATCACCAGATGGCCATGGTAAATTATATATGGTGCCCACTTTTGCGGTAATGGATAGTATTTTTCTAGCGCTTGGTGTGCCATATCAGCCATTTTTCCCTATTCATGGTGATAGCCCCGTTGCCGAATTTTATTCTTTATTTTTACGAGAAAAAATGAGGCCTGTCAGTTTTTACACGCATCAGGTGGATACTGCGCATAGCATTCATGATGTGGTAACCTCTTCCGCTTTAGTGACCACACATGATGTTGGTTATCATGTGCCGACACAGGCCTATGTTTATTCAAAGCAAGAGCAGCAGGCACAATGGGATACGCTTGATGATTACCAGAAATTATTTGAGGTGACTGGACTACCCTATAGCAAACAGGCATGGTTATTTCTCGATCATGCTGGCGATAAACCAAATTTCAATGATGATATTTTATGGACAGCTTATCAAGCGTTGCTTGATTTTGAGAAACAAAAAAGTATCCCTGTTCAATTAAATGCCTATGCCAAAATAGCTTTCAGTGATTTCAATACGCTTTCCACAAGAAAAAAACTGCTGATTTTTTATACCTTTCTTCATTTTCCTCAGCTTAATAACTCTAATAAAATAGAGCAACATTTATTCGATTTCTTAGCCACAATAGATGAAAGTGATTATAGATTTGAATTGCGCGACCAGAATATACCTGGTATCACAATGAGACTTGAAGGTATTGAATGGCATCGAGGATCCTTGAATTTATCGGACACAGATGCGGAATTTATCCGGTATATAAGAGGTTATGCAATGTACCATCAGGAAAGTAACGAAAATCTCAGTTTATTATCAGTTAACACCGGTTCATTAAAACAAAGAGTTATTTTTACTAATTCAATACTGGATGATATTCGGTATAAATATTTTGGTGGCATTATTAATGTAAATACGGAAGTTGTTGCTTACATGATGGCGCCAAAATTAATATTAATGCTTTTTAATGAAGTCACGACCAGCGGCGAAGAAAATATGCCCACGTTGCAAGGTATGCAACAACTGCTAATACGACAACCACAATTCCACCGAGCTCTTAATTTACCCGTTATGCAACCTGAGTTTTTACTGGCCATTCCTAGACATGAGCAAAACAAAACCTATTTATTTACACTACTGGACTTGTGCCATCATGGTGACTATAAGGCTATTTTTAATTATTTTGATGATACTACCCATCTTGATACAAAAAAATCTCAGGTGAATATCATTTTACTTCAATGCAGAATGCTACAATATTTATTTGAAAAAGGTCAGCCTATTCCTTTAAATGGGCTCCTGTTTTTATTGAGATTAATCAATGAAACATTTTTCAGATCGCATCAGATCTCTTTTGAGGAATACTTTTGCGCAGAAAATTTTTCAACGCTCTCTATTCGTTGGTTGCTACGGAATGAAGAGGACGTAAAAATCTGTTTAAAAGCTGTTCGAGCCATGTTGTGGAATACAACTCCCTTGGTAACGTATAAAATCTTTTTTAAGGGCCTAAAAGAGCAGCTGCCATTAGTAGCCGACTTACAAACCCAATTGATAAATGGCATTAGGGAAGTAAAAAATGATCTTGAAAGCCCAACTGGCTATACGCACAGAGTGCCGAGGAAAAAGGAGATCTTAGCGCACTTTTTTGCAGAAATATCACCAAAGCCAATTTCAACGTGTCATCTTCGTAGGACAAATTAGCTGTAGCTTTGATGGAACAAAGCGAAACCAAGGTTTTTGCTTATATTTTACAGCTTTTACATTTCAAATTTTCCTTGTTAGACTTATTTTAGTTACTGCAAACAATAAGGGGATAAGTATGGGTATGCAACAGTCTATAACTCAAGCTTCATATGATAACTATGAAAATCGATACTCAAGAATATCTTGGAGTGCTATTTTTCTTGGCGTAATCGCAGCAATTATGATTCACAACCTTTTTAATATGTTAGGTATTGCATTAGGGTTTGCTGGTTATGAGCCGGAGGCACACACACTAAAAGGAATTGGTGTTGCTGAAATGATTTGGCTAGTTGTTACTAATTTTATTGCTATGTTTATTGGCGGTTGGTTAGCTGGTCGCTTATCAGGATTTACTGATGATTTTGAAGGTTATATCCACGGTTTTGCTGTATGGGGTCTATCTATGTTGGTATTATTCATGTTATTAGCCACTTCTGTTGGTAGTGTTGTAAGTGGTACAGCAGGCATAGCAAAAAATACCTTTACGGGTGTTGGTAAAAGCATCGCAGTCGTAACACCGGCTATAGTTGGTGCTGGAAAAGGTGTTTTATCGGGAGATAGCAAAATTGGTAACCATATTAACCGACAAATTGAAACTTGGTTGAATGAAGGCATGGAGCGAGAGGAAAAGGAAGGCATGTCAAGTGGTGAATTAAAAATGAAATTTGATGAAAATAAAGAAGAGATTATGAATGCCTTAGAATTAGTCTTTTCAGCAAATTCAGATCAAGAAAGAACAGAAGCCAAAGATAAATTAATTGCCCTAATATCAAATGATACGGGTATAAGTAAGCAAGATATTCAGCAAAAAATCGAGGAAAGTATAAACCAGCTCCAGCAAGAAAAAGAGGAGCTCATTTCAAAAACGCAAGAAAAATCAAAGCAAGCTGCAGCTACTTTAAGCCGTATTGCATTAATGTTATTTTTTATTCTACTCGTTAGTTTATTAGCAGCATCTTATGCAGGTAAGAGAGGGGCTAATTCGTTAGCAAAAGTATAAACCAGAAGCAGAATGGGCCCAATTTCTAGGCTTCACAATAAACGCCAGATAAATCTGAAATAGACCCTAAAAGTAAAGAGAAACGGGCCCTCCATAGCTTCATCTTGTGTGATTCATCAGGCCCTTATTCGGGTCTTGGGGCTTGGACACAAATGCTTTGCTTACTGCCGTCATTAAATTATCACCCTCCGGTTTACTTTTAATGTCATTGGACAACTTGCAAGGAGCCCATCTTCGCGGATAACTATATGACTACTACCAACTGGTAATGTTGTTTTAACTTCTGCTGATTACAAGACCAAGCATCGCTTGCTATTTTTTTCGTGGCCTACTCTGTTCTCTGAGGCTTTTTTCAGGCTCCCTCTTTTTTGGCTCCCCAGGCGTAACATCATTTTGTGGATTTGCATTAACTGGAGTATAAGCGTTCGTTTGCAATCTCTGCACAAAATTCAGCTGTGCGTCAGTTGGATTTTTTGAAATTACATAAGCACTTGAACCTGGGGCATTAGCAACTGCGCCATCCATATGCACCGTGTCTCCTCGCTTCGTTTTTTTCCGATAAGAAAGCATTTCCTGTGCACGAGAAGGATCATAATCGGTGTCATCTAGAGTCCTAAATGCATTAGCTCCAGGAACACTTGCTACAGCCGTACGTTGTGTAAATGTTCGACCTTTTTTTGCGCCTGCCTTAATATCCTCGAGTTCGACTTTTGCCCGTATCCAATTGACCAGCTTTTTCGCCCATAAAAGCATGTAAAGATGGCATCTCTCTATCTCTTAGCATGAATAACAAATTTTTTTGAAAATCAAAAACATTTCCAGCATCAGGTTCTAATAAAACAATCTCTGCTTTATCTCCTTGCTGCTCTATAGAAAACGCATCGAGAAGTCGGTAGTTATTATCATCACCATAGAGTTTTACTAGAAGATCATTCCAACCTAAATCCCCTGCCCTCCATTGTTTGGCATTAATGATATCCCATAAAAATACTTGTACCTTACTGTCAAAATGGTGAATACCAATACGCTGCATACTGGCTTCTCGAGTAAGAAATGTAGAGTAATGGCCTTTTAAGGCTTGATTAATATCATTTTCTAACTTTTCAAGAGGCGGTCTATAATTATCCCCCGCTGTTTTTGTGTAATAAAAACTAGTGCCCATTTCCTGTTTAAATAATTGGTCGAACCAAGTATTACGTTGACCATTAAAGCCAAATTTTGTTTTAATCCCTTTATATAGGTGGTTTAAAAAACGAAAAGGGACTTGAATAGCTGTTACTGCTAAATGCTCAACTGCCTCACTGAAGCTTTCATACGCACTATAATCAGCCTGAGGCCAATCTAACATGCGACGAAAATCTTTAGGCTGACCTGTAATATTATCAAAACCAGAAAGAATATGAACCATGCGATGATCATTAATAAAAGCTATGCAAACCCCTTCTGGTGCTGGTAAGTGCCAAATTGTACCAGTTTGAGTACCAAAAGTACTGACAATAGTGGGCATTGCACAAAAATTATGAATCTTTAATTCTGCAATCTTAATTCGCTCTTTTTCACTTACAAGATTGGACTGAATAACCTGCATAAAATCAGCAGCTCCCGGACTATCAAATACCATGGCACTCATATCAGGATAATAAGTATCATTAAACTCTACTCGCTGTGCCCAATAGGCACATATTTGGGCTAGTAAACCACCTAATGAATGACCTGCCGTGGATAATCGAAAATGTTGTTGTCGATAGCTTAATACCAGCGGATCTTTCATCATGTCCAAAGCCGATGTAATAAATTCACCTGGTCGGAGTCTCACAACGGATTCAATATCTGTTATCCAGGAAGTAACGTTTTGTGATCCTCGGTGGACAATGACAACTTGTTGAGTAGCATTGTTGATCCAGATACCCCCGATGTAACCATTACGCAGCTCAACAAACTTCACCAAATCCCATCCTTTATTAGCTAAGAGTTGCTGTTCTGCTGGCATTGAATGTTCATAGGTTTTATTTTTTTCATGTAGTTGGTCAGAGTAAATTGCTGTACTTAATAAGGCATATTCATAAGGAGTGGGACTGGGGAGGGAAATAACAGGCATAACTATGGCTCCTTGTATGATTATTTTTAGGGGTTTCTAGATTGTTTTTTATTAACTCATGGTAAATTTATTTAGATTTATGTTTTTTAATAAGTCTTTCCTTGTTACTTTTACCTTCTTCATTTTCATGGACTCTTTTAAGACTTGAAGAAGTTTTCGGGGGAGGAAACGAGAGTCCAGGAAAAGGATGTGGGTAGGAGATCATTTTATCGCTCTGATTTGCACGAGATACTGAGGCAGTATGTTTTTTATTGCCACGAAGTTCTTTAAGATCATCAGATTTTTTTCGGGCATCCGTGGCATTCTCATGATCAGAGTTGATCTCCTCTATTAATTCATTTGTTTCTCTTCTCAAGGCTTCTATTTCTCCAGAAATTTCGTCTCTGATTTTCTGGGCATATTCAGTTCTAGCTTGTATTTTTCCTCTTCTTTCATGCTTTCCCTTGATATCATTATGATTTTCTTTTACCCTGCATGACTTACAATCAGCACTTTTGTTAAAAGTGTCACTTAGCAGATTATATGCATTAATTAATGATGTAAAGTCCGCATATGATTTATTAGACATTTCCTCATAAACATCTATAATAACATTTGAAAAATTTATAAAAACATCAAAATATTCTTCCATATCCTGATAATATTTCTCTCTGGCTTGCTCATATACGCTTATTTTTCTGAGAAAAAGCTCTCGCGATAAATTCGAACCAGGAAACTGTTCCTTATAAGTTTTATCAGGCTCAGTTGATTTAAATTCTTTTGCCTTTTTGAATAAAGTCGCAACAATTTCCTTTCGAAGCGTCTTGTCGGTATTTTGCAATAAATCTTTTAGCCAAGCTCTGCTTATATGTTCTATATTAAAATTATCGCCTGCTAAAATTTCAAGTAATTTGCTTTTAGCTTCATCATATAAGGGACTCTCTAAATTTTCTTTTATATTTTTTATAATATCACTCAAAAAGAAAATGGCCTCGTTGTTTCGATTGGCCGCAATATATGACGTTGCAACTTGTAACAAGTATTCCCTAACTTCAGGATCTGAAGGTTCAAGACAGTCATAAAATGGCCTTTTCGTAATTATATTATTTAATATGTATGAACAATTTTCATACGATATTTTTTCTTGACTGTTTTTGGAAAAATAAGCTAATAAACCCAATAGGATGTTTTTAATTTTTTTCTTTTTGTCATGTATTTTTAACAAAAAAACAAGCTGGATAATACGATGCATAACTATCTTATCAATCCCTTCAAAAAGCAGAAGTGACATTTTTTCAATTTCCGGTTCAAATTCCATTTGTGCTTTACCTTTAGTAAAGCTAGCATCTTTTGTTTCATAAGCACCATAAAGTGTTTTTCTACCAATTTCATCAGGATGCATTAGAGCCGCATATCTCAATACACTCAAGAAAGATTGATCAACTGCCTTAATCGCTTGAATATTCAGGTCATATGTAGTAAAAATTGCTCGTCTTATTATTTCAGTTTCTCCATGAAAAAAAAGATCAGCCGCAAGATGACTGTGACTCCTCAAAACTGGAATTAACTCCGGAGGATTTTCAAGCAATTTGATATATCCATCTAAATCCTGAGTACGTTTAACATAAGAAGCAGCCTGGCAAATAGCTAATGGAGAGCCTCCCAGGACTTCTAGCAATAAATTGGATAATTTTTTATCATCGATGCTTGGTAAGTTAGCAATACTTTTAAAAAGTGTTATAGCCGCTTGTTCTTCAAGACCAGGAATAGCTATTTTTGAATCATTTGGCCAAAATTTAATATTGCGTGTAGTAGCTAATATCCAAAAATTTCCCCCCTTAGGAAAAAATTTGGCTAATGGCTCTTCTTTAATAGAATTAACAATTCCATTATTTGAATGGACATTATTATAGCAATGGACATTATCAAAAATAATAATGCCGCCTTTATACTCGTTTACTAATCTTGTATTAACTTCTTTTATTATATTGTCTAGCGTTTTCCCAACAGTAGGGATATGGATTAAATTCGCTAATGCCTCAAAATCTTCCGTGATGGTACCAATACTTTCCATGCGTATTCTAATTTTTATAGGTATGGTTTGCTGATTTTCAGCAAATTGGTAGGCAACAGATGTTTTCCCAGCCCCGCCAGGACCATATAATACAATTAAATTTGGCTGGTTACTATTTGGTGTTTTTTTACTAAATTTTTGCTTTATTTCATCAAATAATTTTTTTCTTCCTTGAAAATAGGTATTTGGTGATGGGAGAGTACTAAAGGTTTTCGGCGGCTCTCCTTGAGGATATATATGGTTAACTTCAGCGTGCCCTCCATCTCCTGTAGCTACCGCAGAATGGCTTGCCGCCATACTTAAAGGTTGTGTGTTCGTTTTCTTATGTAATGGCACATCACCAGTAGGGGTAGCATATGGTTTTACAGTAGACCGTGCATAAGAGGTCGTTTGCATGTCTTGTACATAGCTCGCCTGCATTGCAGTTGGATTTTTTGAAATCACATGAGCACTTGAACCTGGGGCATTAGCAACAGCGCTATCCATATATACCGTATCTCCTGGCTTCATATGAGAAAGCATTTCCGGCATGCTAGAAGAATCATAATCTGCACCATCCAGTGCCCTAATTGCGTGAGCTCCAGGAACATTTGCTGTAGATGTCCGTTGTGTAAGCGTTCGGCCACTTTTGGAATCATCAGGAACTACTTTATTTCTATTGTTATTTCGTTTCATCGACAAGCATACTCCTTTGCCATCTGGTGTTTGTATAAGTCAGTCCATAAAAGTAAATTCATAGCAACTAGTCTACTCTTGAAAGTATCGTATTTTGCTGCTCAATTAAACTATAATTTTTTTAATGAGGATTTGCTGAAATGTGCGCTAATGACCTATGGTCGATTTTCTATCAATGTAGGACTTTTTAGAGTCAGCAGTACGAGAGGGGCTAATTCATTAACGAAGGTATAAGCTAGAAGCAGGATGGGCCCAATTTCTAGGCTTCACAATTTATATCTGACCTGAACGCAAGATGAATCTGAAATAAACCAAATGGGCCCGCCATAGCTTCATCTTGTGTGGTTCATCCATTAATAATAAACCTTCAATTTTTTGAAAAAGGATCATTATTGGGATCAGAATGCCAAATATATTCTGTGAGATTGGCCAGAAATAAAGCCATTTCTTCGCCATATAACATGGAAATCACATACAAACTCATATCGGTACCTGCCGCAACGCCTGAAGAAGTAATTATATTACCATCCTCTACCCAACGCGCTTCTTTTATCCACTTTACTTTAGGCCCTTGTTCTGTCACCCAATTAAATGCCATCTTATTTGTCGTTGCACTTTTATTATCTAAAACACCAGCCTGCGCAAGTAAAGCCGCGCCGGTGCAAACGGAAAGTATCATCTCTGCTTTTGCAGACCGCTCTTTAATCCAGTGTATTAGTTTTTTGTTATTAATCTCTTTCCGAGTTCCTAAACCACCAGGGATGAATAATAAATCAATATTAGGTGCATCGTCTAAAGTGACATCTGCTAATACAGAAGGCCCTTGATAAGATTGGACAGCACCCTCTTTTTCCGCAATCATAATTATTTTTATATTATTAGGTAAATGGCCAAACATTTCTAATGGGCCAAATACATCTAGAAGTTCAAAATCTGGGAATATAACAACACCTAATGTTTTAATTGAATGTTCCTGATTCTCGCGCATAGAAGAAAATCCCAAGGTGCAATAAGAAAAAGCTGCTAAAAAAAGGAGCGTGCTCAGTATATAAATGTTAACTTCTCTTGTAATCAAATTTAAAACTACCTTTTAAATATAACGGGTGGTATAAGTTATTATCATCACGCAACATGGGCCTGCGTATGATTTTAAATAAAATTTTTATGTGAGACCCTCATGTTGAGTCAATAGGGTAACTTATTTTGGTGCTTAAAGTCAATGGAGAGCATTTTACAGTCAAGACTAGATATTCTACTTTGCTAGCATTATTAGTACCTGCCCTACTCTCAAAACTGTAGTTGATTCGGTTACGGGCCTTCAACTAGCATACGTTTCACTGGAAGACGAAGAGGAGGATTGTCGCTTACACATACTATAAGTACATTTTTTCTGGCATAGCAGAATAAGACCCGAATTTTTTCAATACATTTCTCACTCACTCAATAAAATATGTACCTTAACTTCTCAAACCTCATAAAAATAATATATTTGCTCACTTTTTAAGAATCATGATACTTTGAAAATCCATTAAGAGTGGGAAGTATGCGGAGTTTAATTACTACTTTATAAAAGGAGAATATGCAGTGGCAGATAAAATATCAGTGGAAAATGGACCGCTCAAGATCAATGCTGAAGGAATTGGTGAGATACCCTTCAATACCATGCTTATTATTGGTTTTGTAGCAATTATGGCCGCATTTATTATTTATCACCATTCGCGTTCAAGTTTGAGTCAAACCGTAAAAAAGACAACATTAGGTGCTAATTCCCGGGTCAGTCAAACTAGAATAGGCGGTAATAACACGACAAGAACTGAACAAAAAGTAGATGATGTAAAGTTGCAAAAAGGTTCTAAAATTAAGCAAAAAGTATAAAATGCTATTTGGCATAGAAAAATATGTGGAAACAAAGCAAAAAACAAAAGGTAACAGGCACCTATAATACAGGAATTATTGAACAAAATATATTTGAGAATGTTGTAATACATTCTCAACCAACGGCACCCTTACCTTTAATTTATACATTGCCATCGAGCAATACTTATTTTCAAGGAAGAGTAGATGTCCAAAATAAAATATATCAAGAATTCAAAAAGGAGAAAGGTAGAAAATTAGTAGTGCTTTATGGCCCAGGTGGTATTGGAAAAACATCTATTGCCTATAAAATTGCTGAAAAGCAAAAAGAAATGCGTGTGCTCATTAGAATTCGCACTGAAAGCCAAGATATCATAAAAGATGATTTTAGCCAAGTTGCGAAACTCCTTTCTATTGATGTTATCGGCAAAAACCTAGAGGAAATAGCTGATCTTGTTAATCAAAAATTAGTAACCACCTACAAAAAGGGAGTGATTGTTTTTGATAACGTTCATTGCTATAAAAGACCTTTTGAATCGGTTAGATCTGAAGAGGTTACGTTAAGTAGATTTTTCCCCAAAGAAGGAAACTTTTTAATACTTGCCACTACAAGAAACAAACAGTTTTGGCCGCAAGGTTCATTAGTTGAAGTTTCTGATCTTGATCCTACGTCCGCGGTTAATCTTTTTGAAAACATTTCATGTTTGAAACTCAATGAGCAAAACATGCATCAATTGCTTGAATTTTTTCATAATAGTATAGGGCGCTCCCCACTTGCGATTTGCCAAGCAGCTTCTTACATACAACATAAGGGCATTACTTTAGAAGAGTATATATCACGTTTTAGCCAAGTTGATTCTTCTATTGATTTATTAAAGGATACAAGCTCACTGCCACCAGAGTTAATTTTTGATGGTGAAACACCCAAAACACGACAGGCAATTTTTACCACATATAGTCTTAATATTCAGTCAGTTCAAGATACCGATCCTGACTTTATTAAAGTATTATATTTTTCAGCTTTAATGCAACCAGATGCAATATTGAAAGAAGAGCTTTATGGGATGGTTTCAAGGGTTTGCGTTGAATTTCCTAACAAAAAATCAGATTTTGAATCTGAGGTTAAAAAAACATCCTTGTTATTATTTGAAAATACAGGCATGCTTACAATGCACCGTATTATCCAACTTGTCTTACTATTAAAAACTAACAATACTGATTCAACCATTAAGTCCCATATACTATATTTATTAGACTGCTTTTCAAAAGAATTTCTTCATAGTCGAACAGCTTATGCAAATTTTGCGTATTTTTTACGTAATATTGTTAATCGCAAATTATTTTACAAACAAGTTGATGTTTCGGATGAGGGCGTTATTAGATCTTTACTTCATGTGGCGCGAGCTTATAAAGAAGTTAATGAAAATGATCAGGCTGTCCTGTTTTTGACAGACGCCATTAAAAATGTAAAAATGTATCGCCACTCTCAATTATATGAGGAAATAAAAAATGAGTTATTAGAAATATTAAACACTCGTTTTAATTTAAGTAATGTAAGCGAAGAATGGTTAAAAGAATTATTGCAAAAAGTAAACCATGAATGCAGCGTAGAAATTATTGATGTTTTATTAAATAAAGAAAAAGAGCTTACTGCAAATTTTTATCGACTAAATTTTAAGGATGACACTTATTATCCAACAATTAAAGCAATTGCTAATGCTATTGTTTTTTCTTTAACAAATAAACCCGTAAGAATTCAGAATGCTTTTGATATTCTTGGTCATAAACCTGCTAAAAAACCTGGAGAAAATTCAGCAACTGCTAACAAACAAAAAGAGTTAGAGCAGTTGGCAAGCGCTCATTATATTTTAGGTCGTGCATTCCGTGAAAATGCTAGCGGAATAAATACCCAAATTAAAAATTCAGATGATAGAATTGAATCCAAAAAACGCACAAGAAATAAATATCCAGTTTTTTACACGGTTTATGGTTCTATTTCACGAGAAATTGAGGAACTACAAGAAGATGTAACTGATTTGGAGCATCAATTGACTTCGGTTTGTGGATTAGCCAAATATCATCTTAAGCAAGCGATTAATCTAAGACTGGAATTGAATCAAACTGATAGTTATGGCTACTATGGTGCCTTAAGACAAGCTGTTCTTTTGTACCAGTTCAGTGCATTTAATGATAATGAGGGGATGAATATTTTAGATATAGCTACAGGTCTTATTAATGGAAGAGCTCGGTTAGAAAATTACGAAAATTATGCTGAGGTTTTGGATTACAGCGAAAAATTAATGCAAAAAAATCGTAATTCAAAAATGACCGCTTATTTTTGAAAATAAACTTATTATATCGCATGCTACGATTCCTTTGCAAAGATTGAGCAGCTTCTACAGTTGTAACAAATCGGTATCTTTATCATTCACAATAACAGTAACTTTGCCCCCATCACCGCCATTTCCCCCATTAGTACCATCAGACATTCTGCTAACATCAGAACCTGGAGTCCCAGACCAGTGCCACCTTTCCCTCCATCTCCGCCTACACCGACCCTTAGCCTCTAGGATAATCTCGGCATCTGGGGGGCTCACCTAACCTCAATTGCTCATTAAAATTACTGGCTATATGCACCCGTACTATTCGATGGGTCACCATCCAAACTTATAGTGATATCTTGAGCAGCACTTGCTGAAGATCCATCTTGCTCATAGCGCCCGCGCATTTCTCTATAAGAGGGGGCATCAGTACCTGGTTTCCCATTGATGCCGCTTGTACTAAACTCTATTGTTTTTCTAGTTTTATACATAAATTTTTTCCCATGATATGAGTAATAGGTAAAATTTTTGATGTAAGTAGTTACTATTCATTATTTTTTGTAAATAATCACATTAAAATAAAACGGAAAACACCATTTTATTTTATAATTTGTAATGCCAACCTGTTGTAATAACGAAATAATTTCTTGTTTAATAAATCCTCTACGTATAGAAACCAAGCCATCATTGCGAACCATTGGTGAAAATCGTTTTAAAAAAGCAATAATGTTAAAACCTAGATGTGCTAGCCAATGTCGATGCAAATCATTAATAATTATACCAAGACGCGCTTGTTGGTAAGCCTGTTGAAAAAATGCCACTAATTGTTTGTCAGTCAAATGATGACAAAATAAACTACAAATAATAATATCGAAGGTTTTATTTGAGAAATCAGGGGATAAAACATCTTGTTTTTCAAATTTAATTGGTAGATTCTTGGTCATTGCATGGTTTGCATAATGAATAAACACAGGGTTTATATCATAGCCAGTAAAATGTATTGATAATTTTTTATTTTCTGCCCATAAAGCGATGGAATGTAACGTATCGCCACCACCACAGGCAAGCTCAGTCAGAGTGATTGGTTGTGATATACTAGACGAATGTTTGTATATTGATTTAATAGCATTGGTAAATGAACGAGGATTAATTAAATAGCGATTAATCCAAGCCAAATCTTTTATAAATAGTTCCCACTGCTCTTGACTGATTATACCATCATCCATGATTTCTTTTTCATTACTGCGATGGCTAAAATTCATATCAATCTCCCTGCATTGATTTGGGTTTGGAAAAACAAATCTTGGCAACAAATCCCTTATGATAATAAACACAAGAGTAATCAGCAAACCCCATTTTTTCTATTTTACTTTGCAATTGCTTTTGTGTTGGAAACGTTTTTAAGCTGGCAGGAATATAATTATAAATTGCTGGGTTGGCATGCAAGACAATGCCCCATAGTCCCGTCCATAGTATTAATAAGCGCATTTGCCAACGTTGTATGTTTAGTTGATCTGATTTAGAAAAATCAAGAAAGCTTGCAACGCCGCCAGGCTTAAGTTTTTGCCATACAGTTTTTAATAATTGATCTAGATCCGGGGCATTGCGTAATGCATATCCCCCCGTGATGATGTCAATACTCTGATCCGCAACAGGCGGAGCAGCCATATCGGCTTGAATATATGTCACTTGTTTTGTCACATTATGTGTTTGTGCTATTGCTAACATGGCTGGGGTTATGTCCACCCCAATAATTTTACCCTGTGGATAACGTGCGGCTAATAAAGCACAAATATCTCCTGTTCCACAAGCCAAATCAAGACAAAGCGGAGCGTCAATGTTTGGCAATTGTTGAACTAACGCTTTTTTCCAAGTACTGTCACAACCAAAGGATAACAGTTTTGTGACGAGTGAATATTTTTTCGCAACTACTGTAAAAAGGTCTTTATTTAACTCTCGTTTTGTATCAGGGTTTTTAAGAGATTGTCTTATTTTCGTTTGTTTAATCATGACATACCTTCAAGGTTACGAATAATTAATAAAGCACTACGCTGCGAATACTATCTCCTTGATGCATCAGATCAAAAGCAGTATTGATGTCATCAAGTGGCATGGTATTAGTAATCAAATCATCAATATTAATCTTGCCATTCATATACCAATCAACAATTTTTGGCACATCAGTACGACCGCGCGCGCCTCCAAAGGCTGAACCACGCCAAACTCTACCTGTTACTAATTGAAAAGGTCTAGTAGAAATTTCTTGCCCCGCGCCGGCTACGCCGATAATAATACTTTCGCCCCAGCCTTTGTGGCAACATTCCAAAGCCTGACGCATAGTTTGTACATTGCCAATGCATTCAAAGCTATAATCAGCTCCGCCCTTGGTTATATCGATAATCGCCTCAACAATATTAGATACCTCTTTGGGGTTAATAAAATCAGTCATGCCTAATTTTTTAGCTAAAGGCACTTTGGCAGGATTAATATCAATACCTACAATCTGCTCTGCCCCAACCATACGTGCACCTTGAATCACGTTTAATCCTATGCCACCTAGGCCAAACACAACTACCTTAGAACCTGGCTCTACTTTAGCATCAAACACGACCGCACCTATGCCAGTCGTTACTCCACAACCGATATAACAAACTTTATCAAACGGTGCATCAGGACGGATCTTGGCAACAGCAATCTCTGGCAATACCGTAAAATTCGAAAAGGTTGAGCAGCCCATATAATGCAATAAGGGTTGACCATTTAACGAGAAACGACTGGACCCATTTGGCATTAATCCTCGCCCTTGAGTTGCACGAATTTTTTGGCAAAGATTTGTCTTGGGATGTAAACAATAATCACATTCACGACACTCTGGTGTGTATAGGGGAATCACATGATCACCAGGACGCAACGAAGTAACACCCTCTCCTACTTCCATTACCACACCTGCACCTTCATGTCCCAATATCACTGGAAACGCGCCTTCTGGATCATCACCCGATAAAGTAAAAGCATCGGTATGGCAAATACCCGTAGCTTTAATTTCAATCAAAACTTCTCCAGCTTGTGGTCCTTCAAGATCTACAGTTTCAATTTGCAGTGGTTGACCTGCACCAAAAGCAACAGCTGCGCGTGTTTTCATAATATCTCCTAGATAAACTAGCTTATTGTGATTATCTGAACACTATAGCAAATAGTGTCTTAGCAGCGATAGATTAGAGGCAGCTATTGTATATATTCTGTTACATCTATACAGAAGTTGCACCTCCAACCCTACCCTATTTATCCGGTAAACAAACACGAATACGATGTCCATCCGGATCAAGCGCTACAAAGGTTAAACCGAATACTGTTTCATGCAGGTCTTGCTCAATCGTCACCCCCAATTCTCTCCATTGTTTGCATAACTCACGTACCCTAACTTCATCTTTTACCAAAAAGGAAAGCTCACAACGATGGCCAGTGCCTCCTGAAATGAAGTTGGTTGCTTGTGTGGACCATAAGCTAAAGGTAAGGCCATTTTCAAAAGTGAAAGCTACGTAGGTTGGAAACGCGGCTATAGGTTTTTTAGAGAAAATTTTTTCATAAAATAATGCACTTTCTAGTGGGTTTTCTACATAAAACAGCAATAGATTCGGAACAAGCATGATTGAGTCCTCCTTAAGAGACAGAATTGCACAAATTTTTATTCTATAGCATAATACTGTCAAAATATGGCAGTAGTGATAGAATTATGAATAGAACTGAACGACTTTTAAATTTGTTGCAAATTTTAAGAGGTTATCGCTATCCAGTTAGCGGAGAGCGTCTAGCAGAGCGATTAGGTATTAGCATTAGAACCTTGTATCGCGACATGGCTACTCTTCAAGCTCATGGGGCTGAAATAATAGGCGAAGTTGGTATTGGATATATACTTAAGCCAACATTTTTTCTAACACCCTTGATGTTTACTCAAATTGAGATACAAGCTTTGCTTTTAGGTATGCAATGGGTTTTGCAGTATGGTGATGCACCATTATCTAAAGGAGCTGCTGGGGCTTTAAATAAAATATCAGATGTTCTACCAGCTAAAATTAAAAGTAATATGAATACGTTTACACTCCGTGTTGGACCGCCGGCATCAGAAAGATTGGCTAAGGAAGATCTTTCTGTATTAAGAGAGGCCATTAATAACCAAAAGAAAATTTCTATGGTTTACGAATCACAAGATGGTAAACAAAGTCAACGGATTGTATGGCCTTTTACTATTGGTTATTTTACTGATAAACGCATCCTAGTTGCATGGTGTGAGGTACAAGAAGACTATCGACATTTTAAAACAGACAGAATTAGCTCACTGAAAATATTAGATGAGTGTTATCCTGCTTCGAAAGATAGTCTTTTCCGCGAATGGCAGACATTACAATTACACAGTGTTTGATTTGTGTTTTAATTACTCTTTTAAAAAAGTTATGCGAGGAGCTACACTTACAAAATTCAGTTAATTTATATCACATTAACATATGAAGATGACGACCTAGGCATCAACTTTACAATGTATGTATAGTTTGGTAACACAATAGTAATTAAGAGAGAAAGGTAGAAAAGGAACATATGTCTTGTCAACACCTTTCATGACAATGTCATAATTTTTTGCTGGGTTTGCCCTTTTTTATGAGTACTTGCTCTTTATTTTTCTTCCAAGCCGTTTGAATAGTTTGAGCTGCTTTATCATAGTAAGGCATGACATTGGAGGTTCTTCTATTAATTCTATTATAAAATGAATTTGCCTCTTCGGCTGATAGGCACTTTATTCGTGTTAAAACCTCATCGGATTGAGAGGCAATAACTATTTCGTCAGTGTTATATAGTTTAACAAGTAAATTTTTATTACTGATTATTTCAACTAAACGTACATAAGCCCAGTTATTACCTTTTAAAGCAGTACTACTTAATTCTGTCAAGTCATTCTGTATTGATATACTAGCAGATTTCATTGATTGTATCCTTAAGAGATCTAACAGGTTTTCTACAACCTCTTCAGGCAAAGTTGATCTTTGAATAATAATATTTAATTGAGTTGAATTTAGGCATTGAGTATCTACGCGTTTTACTAAAAATTTATTGAAAAACAAGTACACTGGATAAGGTTCGTCTATTAATGGTTTTAAAGTTTGGATGCTACGAATCAATTCAACATACATTTGAATAAGCGAATTTGAATCCGACATTTTTAAATTTAAATACTGAAGAAATGGTAAGGCTTCTGTCACTCGAAAGTATTCCTTATGCCAGTACAGGGAGTGTTTATGATACTCATACTTTAAGACAACCTTTCTATCATGAAGATCAACATCGAAATCTAAAAAAATGCTCGATTGAAGAGAACGCAAAAATTCAATAAAGCCTTTATTTGTATTTATATTTTCTCTAGAATTTATATATCCATGAGGAAGAAATTCTTTCCGCAAAGGTAAAATATATAGCAAAAATAAAAATTGAGCTATTTGAGGAAAATAATGATCAGGGGCATTAATCAGCTTTTGTAGAAAAGAGTTTAACGGATGATTTTTAAACCATTCGAAATTCATTAATAGTTCCCTTCCTAGGTGAGGCACCATTTGATAGATGAACAATATATTCATAAAGCTAAAGATAGTGCCTGCTCCATAAGGGAAATCCAAATGAGAACCCAGTTGATAATGACTGTCTAAGTTACTTTTAGGGCGAGTTGGCAACCAACATTTTCTAAATGTATATATAAGTTTTGCCTGAAATTGTAGCAAATTATCATTTTTTAATAAGGACATGCCTAAAAAATTATCATTGCAAGTTGTCCTCATGAAATGTTCGAGCATAAGATAAGGATCCATTTCTCTGTATCTATCGTAATGAAAACGCCCCTTACTCTTACCTGGCAAGTCCCAAAAAAGCTGATTAAACATATCAACATATCTTTGATTAATATCTGAATAAACAGGTCTCCGATCTATGTCATAAGTGGCTTTTATGGCATTTAAATCCATAACAGGTTGAAGATTTAGCATTCTTGACAACGCTAAACTATTTCTAGCTTTAAAAACAAATAGTTGATCTATAAATGGATATGGATAGTGATATACATTATCAGACAATGATTTCCTTATATGGGTAAAACTAACTAGCCTTAATTGGTGACAAATTATAATAAAAGCATTACTCCACGGCAAGTCCCCTATTCCATTAGCTGTATCTAAATCTCTTGTAGTAGAGAAATGTTTTAATAAATCTTCAGCAAATTCCATTAAATAACCAGCGAAAGGCCTTTGTAAAATTTGCGCCGCCTCTCTTCCATAACTTCCTTCAAGATCTTGCGGAAAAATGTTTCTAAGTGCTCTTACAAAGTCATTGCTTTCTTGATTATCACTTTCATTATCATACAGATATCTTCTTTTACCATTTAATACACTATCGACAAAAAATAACCTAAATAATGATATTATATTAGGTCCATCAGTAATACGTCTCCTATTCCTACAAAAATTATTAAAGGATACAATTAAAGGTTTGATATCATAATTGTGTGCTCTATGTTCTGGTTGAGTCTCATCAAAGCGAAACGTTTCGCAAATTATAACTAATATTTGTTCTATACTTTTTCTTGTATTATTGATAAATCGGTCATCAGAATCACTATGCGAAATCATAAGCAGTCTACTACTAATTAAATGCAATATAATCGCCATCGGTATACGAAAATTAAAAATTTGAATATATTCTTCAAACTCGATATCTCTGGGCTTATTCATTTCCGGAAAAAACAAATGATCATCTCGAAAAAATATCGTATGTAATTGCTGTGTGTATATGATTACCAGCTGTAGAGTAAGAGCACAATCCTCTGTAAGAGTTGCGCCAGGTCGAATCTGAGTTAAAAGAACATTAAGAATAGCAATCACTTGATGCATTACTACAGAGCTAAAAGCCAGACTATTCCCTCGCTCCTGACTCTTATCTTTCAATTGCTTGTGAATAGCTTTTAAGTCCTCATTTTCGAACAAAGGCAAGTAAAAAGAAAATACATCCGGCACGTAACCGCCTTGAACTTCTATTTCAATATCAATTTTCAATGCATATCCAGCAGATGTTCTATGCAAGCTGCCAGCCAGTGTATTTATAGATTGTATTAGTTGAAAAATATTTTCGTTTTTTAATGCTTTTACTTTATTTTCTCTATATATATTTTCAATAAACCAGAGTTTTGTAATTATTCGCTCACTATTTTCAAGTCTTTCAACTAAACAATTTACTAAAAGTTCAACCGATGCGGGTGATGAACTGTAAAGTTGTCTAATTTGTTCGCTGTATTGCTCTGCTATTTCAATTACAGATGTTGGCAAATTGCCAACTAAATTGCTAATAAAATATCCTCGACGTTCATACAAATCCTGCGACCATTGTAAACTCGAATCCAATCCTAATAAGTAAAGAGCAAATGAAAATCGATAGGATCCATCTGACTGTAAAAATAAGTCTACTAAATGATTCATTCGTATAAAAGAAAAATTATATGCTAATTTGGCATCAAGTAATATTTTTAACATATCATGCAGTAATTTTTTATTTTTCTCAGTATTTTCTTTTATAAATGATAAAAATACCTCCAAGCATTTATCATCATATGGGCTGTCTTTAATAAAGAAATACAAAATAAATTCTTTACAAAGCATGGAGAATGTTTGAGCCTCATATAAAGGCCAGCGATTAATTATCTGCTCAATTATCTTTGTACTAGTTTGCCAAAATTCAGGATCTTTTTGCTTTTTTAAATGTACAGCGATTGCGCGTATTACTTTTTGTACATATTGCACATCTGGATATGCAACACTCATTTGATATAGCTCTTCGAGCGCCTCTTCATTGTGTAGCTCATTGATTAACCAGTCAGTAATTTGATTCACCACTTCATCATGATTAATGTTTTTCTGATTCAAATGCAATTGATTAATGATTGCTGCATATCGTACTGACGTAAAAGAAGATGAGCATAACTTATTCACTAATGGTCTAATTTTGGCCATTAGTAGAGGGGAATTGGTTAATTTCCTTAGCAAATAAAGCGTATTTTGTGTTAACGTTAACGTTCTCTCGCTGGGGTTGATTAAAATTATCATCATTTTATCAATAAACGGTGCTAATTGTGTCATCGCTGAATTAGATTGTACATAACGAGTGAACTGGTTGCATTGCTCTCGATTATGACTTGCTAAAACTGTGCTTAATACTCCAGTAAAGTTAGTCACAAAATCATGCGCTAATCCAGGTAGTGGATCCTCTTTTACAATAACCTTGCCTCTGGCAGCCATTGACTCCTCATCAGAATGCTCTGAATCACTTGATACCTCTAGGACTGGTTTTTCATCTGTGGTCGCATTATTGTGAGTTTTATCTGCTAATTCTTGCCAACATACTAACCCAAGTAAAATTGATCTGTAGGGGGCTTCAGCATTGTAATCTAGATTTTGAATGACTCTAATTAATCTTCCTAAAATATCATATCGTTTACTTTTCGAGTAATGGGAAAGAATTGATTTTTCATCAGTAAGAATGCCTATAACAAAACGCCAAACGGTTTCAAAACCAGGGGCATACATATATTTTTTTGACAACCCAATTCGATTATCGATATTATTGGATGTCAATAATTCATAAACCATTTGCAAAGCTGCAAAATAGTAACTTATAGTTAAATGAATATAATGATAATCTTTTTCTATTTCTGATGCACCACTGCCCTCACCCACAATAAAACCATATGGCAAAACCACCTGGATTACTGGTTGAGTTATTGCTCCTTGTCGTTTTTCAAACTCCTTTGCTGCTTTCATAAAAATATCTTGGAGGAAAGTTGCTGGATACACTGCAGTTCCCTTTTTAGCGCCCTCCATCGACATGCGCATGAAAGTATGTAAAGCTAAAGCAGATTGTTTATATACATCAACTTGAGAATAGTTAATAACACTATCTCCAACTTCTAACACAAGTCGGCGCTTAAGAATTTGCATTATTAACGTGCTAAATAACTCAGTAATGCTAAATCGTTTTTCAGGTTTCCATCCAAAATAAATTGCTGTGCAAATTAATTCTAAATATATTGGTGTATGTACCATTTCCATTAAGTCGGGATATTGTTCTAGCAAAGTATTAACACCCAACTTTAACTCTTCTGCTCGCTCCTTACCAAAGGTAGTAAAAAATCTATCAATGTACATATAAATGTTCTTAGTTGTAAAGCCAAAAACCTCTAACCTTGTCGTTATTGCTTTTAAATCATTTAAATAATAAGGTCGTGATGCTACCGCGTAATATGGTTGTTCATATAAATTTCTAATTACGCCATTTAAATGAATATTTTCCATTCTATTGTCGCGTAATTGTTGTTGCAATTCATCAGCGCCATCTAATATCCAACCCACCTCTTGACTACTAATGACCTCGCAAATATATTGCATTAGTTGATCTGTCAGTGGCAATCCAAGAGAGCTAAAACATTCTTTATATATGATATCTACTAAACTATAGGGTTTTTCGCGCTGCGGATAATTTTGATAATTGATATTCCGTAGTGGGATCCAAAATAACCATGTGAATGCATGTGACCAAACTTTACCCTGCGCCCATTTTCTAATGATAAACTTGCAAGTTGTTGTTTTTCCCGTGCCAGCATTGGCTGTTATAAGCGCACGACTCGTTTCTGTTAAAGGTAACGGGAAAATAGCCATTAATTTTTCTGAGCTAGCTGTATCTTCATCGGATAATGTATCATTGGCAAATGGTGCATACGTCTTGCTTGTTGTTTTAGAGGCAGCTTGTTGTTGCTCAGTAATGACTAAATTGATAAAACTATCATCGATTGGTAAAACTCCTTGTGCAATAAATAGACAATCAATTCTTGCTCGATCCAAATAAACGGCTCTTAACCGCTGATTAATAAAATCTGATAACTGATTTTGTAAGTATCCCTTTACAGTTGGATGACGTAAACCAATAGCTGTAATGCATGCTTCAAGTTGTAATACTCGTTGCTCAATGGGCACTGATTTATAACTTTCTAAATTGCTTCTAACAGCATCATAGCTATCATTTGTATAGAATTCCCAAACCACATGATGTAGTTCGTTGATCAAGTCATGCGATTCTTCAGCAGTTATTGGTTCTTCAACTTTTGAATAGGATTTTTTTTCATTATTTTTTTCTGTTAATGGCTGACTTACTTGATGAATGCGTCTTATGTTAAGCATTTTATTATTACTAGAGAAGCTAAAATGGTAACGGCAAAGCGTATCTAATAACACTGCCACGTCACTAGCATTATCTTTAGTAAAAAATGCGGCGCCATATCTAATAAAATTATCAATAAAAATAACTACCTTAGGATGCAGGTTTCTAACATCAATATGATCAAATTGCATATCTTCTGTTTGATAATGAGCCAAATAGCTTAAATGATACTGTGATAAATAAGGGAGGCTCTCTGTATCTGCATCATAATTTTCATCAGCGTATTGATAAAATTTTGCCAATTGTCCTTTTGCATCTAAAGCTTTCTTAACACTTGTTATTAAATTTAGAAAATTACCAACTGTAATATTAAGCGAAAATAAAGAAACTGCTGAAGATGCAACATCTCCTAAGCTATTTGCAAAACCTTTCCAATCAAATTTGGGCCATCGAATGACGCGTTTGCAGCGTTTTGGTAAGCCTGTTGTGGGATCAAAGGTTGCTATTATATTTTTTATACTATGTTGATCCAAATGATACATGAACCATTTCTTGATATCAGTTTGTTCTGTGGCTGCTGTTGGGTATACACGAATTACTTCTCCGATGTATTCATTACAAGTATTGACCCAATTAGGCGCTGAAACAATATTAAGGATAGGTAATGCTGCAATATCACTATCTGACATTGCTGTATTAAGTACATTCGTTCCACTAATACCTTCCCGCTGACGCACCATCTCATAATTCCCAGGATTATCAAAAACTTTAGCCGCAGGCTGGTATTTTTGTAAGGCTTTTTGTGTGACACAATCAACAGCTATAAATGCACCTAATGAATGGCCAGCAAACCATAACTGGAAATTTTTTATATCATTACCAACTGAGATATCGCGTTTGCTAGCTTGGTCAATAGTTTCCATCGTGAACTTAAAAGCAGCATCTTGCTGTGTTTGTAGATCACCGCCAACTAGCGGCACGCCAATACCGACTACTCCTGCAAGGTCAGCGACTACTGAGTCAAAATTGGTAAATGATGTGCCTCGATGGGCAATAACTAATTGCCTGCTTGTGTCATTAATTAACGCCATTCCATAATGACCTGCCTCACCTTTAGTGGAATATCGAAAAATTTTCCAGCCACGTAGTGCTAAATAATTGCCAGGCGTATCAATAATTGTTTGTTGCAGCGGAGGAGTTTTGTAAACTAATAGGCTCATTAAAGCGCATTCATATGCATTGGGAGGCTCACCCAAGCGGGGTTTTTTGATTTTTTGTTGCTGTTCACTTGTTAAAATGGGAAATTCTTCATCCTTTTTTTTGCTTGTTACATTACCCACAGTAAACCTCCTTGTATTGGCCTAATACTAATTTACGGATTTTAAATAAATTAGTACAAAATTACCAATAAATATAATCTATTGTCTTTGAGTTGATTACTCCAATATAAATTAAGAGATACTTAAGTAATAAGAAGGTGTTGCCTTAGGCTCATAAACTAAGATCAACAAAACAGCCTTGATTCAGCGGTGCTTCCTCAAGGCTACTTGCTACTCAATACGGTTCTTGGTTAAGGATTATCCTTCATATCCCGCTGCTAATTTCTTAACCTCAGCCATATCAGCCTTAACTAACTCCCCTACCCTGCTACCATAATCAACATCAGCTTTGGAAAAGGCACGATAATTCTCACCTGCTTGCTTGAAATTTTAATGTACTGGTGAGCCCTCCATTTCACGATAACTAGTTGGAAAAAATTAGATGGTTGTCCTGAAAGTTATTATTAGTTGCCGTTAGCAAATCTTCTCTAGTAATTTCAGGTGAGGTACTATTAAAATTGGTTATTATTTTGACAAAATGTTGAAGGCGTGGCTCAAATCCCGTTTTGCAGCTCCACCTCCTTTGCTAAAAGTCATCTCACAACACCTATCTGACATTTTTACAATAATTTTTCTTAATATTTTAGCTAACAGTTTAGTGCGCGCTCCTGCAGGAATATGAATAAGATTGACAAAGAACATGATTTGTTTATAAGCTGAAACTAATTTTTATTAAAATAAATATATTGATTATACGGCCTGTTGATTACAGCTATTGCAACAATAAGGCGACAAGCAATGACTATAGATAAAGAAATCATAGAGAATATTGAAAGAAATGACTCTGATTTTGTAAGTCTTGATTTGGGTTTTAAAAAGCTTGTGCTTTCCGACCTGCGTGAACTAGCAAATGCACTAGCCAAAAATAATAACATCACCACCCTCGATTTATCTGGTAATTTAATTGGCGATGAAGGTGCTGAAATAATAGCACAAGTTCCACATGTCACTACGTTGATAATTTCAGAGAACAACATTCGAAATAAAGGGGCGGAGACATTATCCAAAAATACCACGCTTAAAACTTTAATATTAACAAACAATGAAATTGACTCAACTGGTGCTAAATTATTATCTGAAAGCAAGACACTTACAACATTAGATCTAACTGGCAATCAGGTTGATGATGAGGGTGCAGTAGCCTTAGCTGGCAATACTATCCTTTTTTCTCTTATTTTGTCTCACAATAAAATCGGAATAATAGGTCTTCAAGCACTAGCCAATAACACTACGCTCAATTCACTTAACCTTAGTTATAATGAGGTTTCCTCAGAGGGCGCTCAAATTATAGCTAAAAGTACTACCTTAAAATCTTTAAATTTAGCAGGGAATAATATTGAAACTATTGGGATTATAGCGCTAGCACATAACAGCAGCTTTGAATCCCTAGACGTTAGTTTTAATAAAGTTAGTGACGAGGGGGCCAGCGCATTAGCAAATCATCCCACTTTAAGATTTTTAAACCTAAGTTATAATCAAGTGGGCTGTGAAGGAGCACAAGCTTTATCACGTAATCTTACGTTGAACGAATTAATGATGAATTACAATATGACTGGAGATGAAGGAGTTGCTTTTTTAGCAAAGCATAAAAGACTTAAACGTTTGAGCCTTGCGGGGAATAAAGTTGGTTTTGAAGGGGCGCATGCGTTATCTCTTAATACGGAAATCACTTCTCTTAATTTAACTTATAATTTATTGGGTGACTGTGGAGCAGTTATACTATCTCGAAATACCACCTTATCTGAATTATTTCTAAGTTATAATGAGATCGGCGATCATGGTGCTATGGCGTGGGCTGATAATACAACCGTGAAGGTATTATATTTAAACTACAATCTTATTGGTGAAAAAGGTAGAGACGCCTTAGCTAAAAATAAGAACTTCTCTTCATTTCAGGTATCTCTTGAGCAACCGCCGAAATTTACAGCGGATAACTTAAGCACCATTTTTTTATTATCTGAAAGTTATTTGTGTATCACTAGCTTCAACTGCATTTTACAGTTTTTTAATCCATCCTTTGTAAGATCACTAGGTTACAAAGATGATGAGTTGCTTACAAAATCTTTTTTCGAAATTTTACATCCAAACAATCGAGACGCAGTTGAGAAGATGTTTAAAACAGCCAATAAATTTCCCATGAAAAATTTCGAAACGCAATGCCTTTGCAAAGATGGCTCCTATCGATTGGTCCGTTGGAGTGCTCAAATTAAGCATGATCGTTTTTATATAGTAGGAAGTGACATTACTGAACTAAGAAAAGTAGAGACTCAAATCAAAAAAATCGAGAAAAAAAGTTTTGAAACATCTATTCAAGAAACTACAGCATACGCTGCAAAACAAACCGACTTTGTATCACGACTTTCTCATGAAATTCGAAATCCCTTAAATGGAATTTATGGTCTTATAGAGGTGATAGATGATAAACTTACATCTGTTCAAAGTTTGATAGATCAAGAATCAAATGTTATAGCTACAGATTTAAGAGAAAAACTGAATGCAATAATGATTGCGATCAAGGAGAGCTTGGACAATATGGGCTTGTGTATTGATCATCAACAAACTATTTTAAATGATAATATCGATATATGTAGAATTGGCGAAAAGAAGCTAACGCTCGCAAATACCCCTGTAAATCTCAACACTATTATAAAAAATGTGATTTCCATGATGGAGGTTGCGGCCAAGCGTAAAGGACTAAGACTTAGTAGCCAACTACCAGAGCAAGAAATAGTGATTAAGGGTGATAGCACACGGATTAAACAAATTATTATCAATTTGATAGGAAACTCAATTAAATTTACCCATTATGGAGGGATTGATGTTATCTTAACAGTAGAAAATGCAACAGAACAACAGATAACAGCTAAATTTGAGATTGTGGATACAGGCATCGGTCTTAGTGACGAAGAAACTTCAGTCCTTTTTGAGCGCTATTCACAAGCCAGCGCCAATATAGGCGGCCAATATGGTGGATCTGGCCTTGGACTTTATCTTACCAAAACATTAGTTGAACGCATGCAGGGTAATATTTACGTTACAAGTGAAAAAGGAAAAGGTTCTGTATTTAGTTTCGTTATTCCTTTTGAAACTCCTTCTGCAGAAGAGAATATTCTTTCCTATCAACAACAGCACAAAGCACCACCCTCTCCTCTTCTTGTCAACCAAGAACTGATATTAATTGTTGACGATAATGAAATAAATCGCCTAGTACTTAAAACTCAGCTTCAAAAATTGGGTTATCAATGCTTATGTGCTAACGATGGCCTAGAGGCATTAGAGGCTTTTGATAAACAGGTATTTTTTCTTGTTTTTATGGATGTTCGTATGCCAAGAATGGATGGGATTACAGCCACTCAAGAGATTCGCAAACGTGAACAAGAAAGAGGCTTACCTAGAACTCCAATTATTGCAATTTCAGCTAATGCCCTTGAAAAAGATAGAGAAGAAGCCTTACAAAAAGGAATGGATGATTATATTGTTAAGCCTTTTAAAAGAGATGATATTTACCAAAAAATAAAGACGCTTACCCGCACCTTTGTCATGCCTGCGACGCTGAGCTCATATACCACTTCGAGTCTAAGATTAACGCAAACATAATATATTTTCTTTTCCTGGGATTTTTTATTTACCGTGAGGAGAAGGCCCCATGCCAAAAGCGACCAGCTCTACTGACACCGCAATTACAAAATCAATTGCTACAATTGAAGCGTATGGGATTTTCACATTAAGTCCAGAGGGCATCGTACTTACGTGGAATCAAGGCTCTCTTACGGTACAAGGTTACCCTCCTAAAGAAACGTTAGGTAAACCCTTCGCACCGCTTTATGAATTAGAGGTTGGTAAAAAGCAAGGCTATTTTGATGAGTTACTTGATAAGGCAAGAGAGCAAGGATGGTTTGAAGAAGAAGGTTGGCGTCAGCGTAAGAGTGGCGTTTATTATTGGAGCACAATTCTCATTACCCCTATTTATGATGCCCAAAAATTAGTACAGTCTTACACTGTTGTTAGCCGCGATATAACAGACAGAAAATTAGTAGCTGAGCTCTCGGAAATCACTGAGGCGTCCAGTGAAACATTCGTGCTTGCCACCAGTAATATCACCTGGACCCGAGCACCGGATGGGCAGTTTACGGCACCTCACTTACAGTGGGAAAACTTTACTGGGCAAATCTGGCCCGAATACCAAGGTTTTGGCTGGTTAACGATGCATCCGCCAGAGGAGCACGAAAAAATTAAAGCATTCTGGAAAACAGCAAATTCAATGGATTGGAACGGCCTGAAAGGGAATTGGCAGGCCCTTCAGCAGCCTAAAATCAGAGAGACCTTGACATTAAAAACACGACTTTGGTCAAAAATTCATCAAGAGTATCGACATGTTGTTACTTCCATAGTCCCGCGCTTGGGAGCAAAAAAAATTGATGAGTGGTTAGGCAATGAAAAAGATGTGCATCCCATGACGGTGCTTGGGCTTCAGCTAAAAGAGGCCGCTGAATTACAGCGTTTAATGGTAAGCTCTGCCCGCCTTGGGCTCTGGCGCTGGGACTTAAAAACTAATAAGTTTATGATTGATGAAAATGTGGCCCATTATTTTGGTATTGATGCCAAAACATTTCATCATTCCTTCCATGAAATATTAAGCTGCGTTCATACCGAAGATAAGCCCCTCCTAGAAAATTTATTACCCCATTGCTTGCAGACCAGCAAACCGTACAATGCAGAATTTCGCGTAATTTGGCCGGATGGCACTATACACCATATGGTTGGACGCGGCCAAGTTGACTATGATGAGCAGCATAACGCTACTCAGATAGTAGGTAGCTATTGGGATATTACTGAAAGCAAATTGCTATTTGAACAACAAATACGGGCCGAAGGAGCAGAGAGGCAATGCAGGCAACAGGCTGAATTTGTCGATACTGTCTGTCATGAGATGAGAAATCCCCTGAATGGTATCAATGGTTCATTAACTGAATTATCTCAAATGCTTAAAATATTCACTGTGGAGAACGTACAACAATTTACACCTGAAGAATTAGCTGCTAAATGTCAGCAATTGCAGCGGAATATAGAAGTGATAGAAGACTGTGCTCGACATCAAGAAAAGGTTATTGATAGGGTCACTGAGCTTTCGGAGATTCACTCCGATAGATGGGCGCGCATTAAACAAACGTTTTCATTAAGCAAGGTGATTCATTCTCTTGTCAAGAAACAACAGCAGTCGATCAGCGCAAAAGGACTGGTCTTAAATTGTGAAGTTCAAACAGACTGCTGGGTCTATAATGATAAAGCTTCCTTTAAAAAAATCCTGTCTTATATTCTCTCGCAGGCAGTAACTTCGACTCCTCCCAAAGGTATCATTACTATCACGCTTAATATATTAAGAGAGGAAAACCATCAGATTCAATTTGAAGTTTGCATAGAAGATGCAAGCTCTGGGTTTACGCCTCAAGAAACAGCTAACTTGTTTGAAAGATATATGCCAGTAACTCATCACCAAGATGCTAATTATGACGAGGGCCAATTAGGACTTGCGGTTAGTAAGGCATTAACCCATCGTCTCCACGGCACCTTTGAGGTGGGCACTGAAAAAGATAAAGGAAATAAATTTCACTTAACATTTAACTGGGAGCGCGGCTTACAACCTACAGCTGAGATAACTCAGGATCAAGCCAATATTCCTAGCTCAATTAAACGTACGGGCAACAGCATTTTGATAGTCGATGATAATGCTATTAATCAAACGGTGTTAAAGCGTATGCTAGAAATAAAAGGCTATCAATGCAACGTAGCCAATAATGGTCAAGAAGCTATTGACAGTTTTCTACTCTTTAAGCCGGATTTAATTTTAATGGATTTAGAAATGCCTAGGATAGATGGCTTTGAGGCTACAAAAATTATTCGTGAGATCGAAGCGAAACAAGGTTTATTACAAACTCCCATCTGTGCCATTACGGGTTATAGTCGCGAAGAATACAGAATTAAAGCCAGTCAAGTATTTTATTCTTAAGCCTTATAAGCTAGAGAAAATCGATAAAATATTAGCAGAATATTTTGAAGTTCAGAGTGTATTAGAAGGGGTGCCCCATGCCAGGAAGGCTTATAAATAGGAAGCAAGATTAGAGATTGGTAAAAAAATATCATTATACATCTACTCTATATAATCAGTCGTAGTCTCCCTCCTCTGACAGACGAATGGCTTGTTTGTCTTTTCCTTGGAAGATACTATATTGAATCAATTGCTGTAGCTAATTCTTTTTTATCTTTTTCTTTAGCAAATTGATAAATATCGTTGATTTAAATACCTGAACCTTGATTCCGTTTTGCTCCATCAAGGCTACACTTGTCTTCAAACTGGAAGATAATTTTCCTCCTTTTACTAGTTTCTTAACCTCTGCCATTTCTTTTCAAATAGCAATTAAACGTGCATAAACCTAGTTAATGTTCGAGTTTAACTTGTCTTGGGTGAGTGCTACTACTTGTTGCTGCTTGCACAGAATTGTCACTATTTACTGAGACAGTCATAGAGGAATTAGCAGATATTGATGTTAATTCCAATTGCCAAGCTGAAGTATGTAAATGTGTAGTTAATTGTGGTTCAGAAGCTTGTGTTAGGATTTGTCGAATAGTGGTACAATATCTACTAAATGCATTTTGACCAAACTTGCCTAAAATTTGCACAATCTCTCTACTAGTTTGTTTATCTTTTGGAATAGTAGATACAAACTTTATAACACGCTGGTTAACATAACCCAATTGGCTCAGTATTTGCAGGTAAAAGGTTCTATCCCATTCATCTTTGTAAGCATCCAATATAGTATTGATAAGTGCTTCATCTGCATAGCCAATCTCAATAAGCACCCGTAAAGAGCCTCTACGGATAGAAGAGCTAGAGTTTTTCAGTTCATTTATTGCTGTTTCTGAAACAAACTCATTTTTTTTATGTAACATCACCAATGCATCTTTAATTTCATCGTTGCTTCCATATGAATCCTGAAATGCATTAAATAACAAGATTATAAAGCTAGCATCGTCATAACCCAATCTGGCCAAGGTGATTGCTGTCAACCCCCAAATATCTTTGACCCTCTCATTGAACAGGCTAAGTAAAGCGCTAATTATTTCATCATTAATATATCCTAATTTACCGAATGCTATAATAACAGCTTTACGCACTGATTCTGATCGATCATTTAACGCTCCTAATAAAGCGTTAATTATTGGATCATTGGCGAATCCTAATTCACCAAGTGCGGTAATATATTCACTGGACTCACTGTCTTTTTTGTTGATGAGACCGACCATTTTTTCCACAGCTTTGTCATTTCTAATCTTCAGCTTACAAAGACTAAAGGCGCAATCAGAACCCAAATCAGAATGATCGAGTAAATTTATGAAAGCAGCTATCACTGCTGCATCTTTGTCACCTAATTTAGTAAAGACCTGAATGCAGGTTCTACGTGAACTTTTGGTTGATTCCTTATTGATTAAAGCCTTTAATAAAGTAGCACGCACTGTCTTATCATCGCGTGCAGAGTCTACTAATTGGCTAAAAGCACTATGACGTGCTCTGCTCCAGCCTCTTTCCAAAAACATATTGGGAATAAAGAGCAAAAACATTCCCGTAAGCAGCTCGCCTGCAGATTGCCCATGATCGGATACTTCTAATAAACTCAGAATGACTTGTTCACTTTTATCATTTAATTTTTCTATATCAGAAATTGCTGAATTAATTCTATCAGTATTTCTATCAGTTAATGCGGATTTTAAACTAGCAATAAGTTGTTCTCTATGAGGGCCATTTTGGCGAGGAGGACGTGCGTCAATAGTTTCTTCTGTTCGTTCGCAGCTCACCGGAGCAGCTTCAAATGTAGACTTTTGATATGGCTTATAATTTTTTAGCAAAGGCAACATTTGCTCATTCGAATAGCCAAACGTAAAATATAAAGCCTCTCCAGCAGTTCCATAGGTATAATCGTTATTTAAGGCAGCCACTAACATTGGCATTATAACAGTAAAAATGAATTGCTGATGTTGATTTATTATTTGTAATACATGTTGGCGTATAAGGATATTTAAAGTGGAATAATTATGAAACTCATTAAATAAAATTTTTAATGCGTTCAATTTTTCATGGCCCATTCTACTCCAGTCGAGTGCGATTAATATAGGAAAGCTTTGAACTAATTCATGCGCTTCCATTCCTTCTACCCCAACAAAGGTATTCAAAAGAGCAGGTTTTTTAGTAACTTCTGGTAAGTTGCTTGCAGGAAATATGGGACACTTTAGAACACATTTTACCAATTCACAGCTATTTGTTTGTATGACAGTGACTTTATTACCATCAAAGATTTTCAAGCTAATCAATACTGGTGCATCCAGGTAAATTTTTTCTAAATTAATGCAATTTCTAATGGTTAGTTTACAGAGACTAGGAAATCGAATCATAGGTGTGAGCGCAGGTATCCACCCCTCGTATCCAATATATTTTAGATCAGGCATATCTTCAATAATAAGTCGCCTTAGTCGCGAATTTTGTAAATATTTTATAAATTCCATGGTCAGTCCAGTACAGCCTTTTAATGTCAACTCTATTAAGACCGAGCTGTTATTCAACAATAATTGCGAAATATCTTTATCAGTTAACATTGCGCAATTTTGGAAAGTAAGCGTACGATAAGCCGGATTATTTTGGGTATTTCTTATTAAAAAATCAATAACACTTCGTTGCCAACTACCTACTGTTATTGCATTTGAAGCAGCTGCTGACGTAAGGTCAGTTACAATTAATTTAAAATCAAGTCTCTTTAGCATTAATTCTTGCGCATGAATAGGCAATTGTCCAAACGGCGTTAAGTCTCCTCGCATTAGGGTTTTTTCAACGCTACTTAACCATCGTTCATCAGTTTGTAAGCTTCGCAATTGTACAATCCCATCTTCCAAACCCATTTCCCAGCTAGTAACAAGATCTATTTTAGAGGGTAACTGTTCCCACATATCATTATAAAAACTTTGAAAATTAATAGTCGTCGTGTGACGCTCTCTCTGTTGTAGTAGATGCCATGAACGGTAGGCATCGCCTACTGCGGTATCAAATCGTTGTTCTACAGTGGTTATGTTAGGCTTTTCATGAGCCATTTTATAATGGTTTGCTAGACGATTATCTGTGCAAGCAATTAACTGCCAATGGTCTAATTTACTACTTTTTGCAAATAAAGCCTGTAACTTAGCTAAGTGTTCAAAAAGTTGTCGTATTAATAAAGGTGGTAAAGGTGGCAATAGTAAACTGCGCTCATTAAGATCTTTACTTTGCCAAAAAGGTGTATCAGAATAAAAGTCTTGAATGCTATCTCCCCCAAATATTTGCAAACACATTTCCCCCCAACTTCTCAGTTGTTGCAAGGTTACAGATAAAAGTGAGTGAAGATTTAAACCTAAAAATTCCTCTCGGAGATTGTCATCTACTTGCGTATCCATTAAAGGTAAGCAAAGCATAACATCTTTTACTTGCACTTTTTGTTGTTTATTAAACGGCACAACTAAGTATCTATCACTATCAATAGCTTGTGGATGTAGCTTGCCGCTGGCTAATTGTTGCATACGAAAATTATCAGATTTATTATCTTCAAAACGAAGGACACTACTTAATAAGATATGTTCACTAAATGCACGAGCATCTAATTGAGAAAAATCAGGTTTTTTTTCTAACCAATCTGTTAAAGACTCTCCGTGTACTGCCGCAGAAACTAGCACAGGATAACGATGCTGTCCTACTTGCCAGAACCATAAATCAACCTCTCGTGGCACTGTAGCACCTAAACGGCATTGCCAATCATTACGCCATAGCTCCAATAAAGGAAATTCAGGGAAAACTTTAAAAAAAACCGTAGGTTCCTTTTCACTTGGAAATGGGATAACCAAATGATTACCTGGCATCTTTTTGGCGGTATGGTGCTGTTCTTTTTTTGTAAAACGATTGTCAGCCAAAACCCATTGTTGTGCTTTTAATATTGCTGCCCATTGTGGTTTTAAATAAAATCCACGGCCTAATAATAGACTATCAACTTTAATGGAATTATCTGATGCTGGGACTTGATCTAAATATCCCAACAAATGTAACTTCCAATTTTGTCTATTTTTTCTATGTGCGTTTCTTGTACCATCAGAGGAAGGTGGATCAAATATTTCATTTATAAAAACAGATGATGGCCAACCATTTTTATCCATTGGCGTATTGGCAAAATCCCTTTTTATTCTATCAATTGCTTCATTACGCTTATGGTCAGGAAGTTGTCGATAAAAATAACGATGAACAGCCATAGGAGCGCGCAAGGCTAATAAATGGCCTGTAATGAAGCTAAAGTTATCAACTATATTGGTTGGTGATTGGAGCTGCTTTTGCCAATAGTAACCGCACTGTTGCAATAAAGGTTGTGCAGTAACTTGAAAGGCGTTAGGATTAACAGTGAAAATCGCAGCAACTATCTCATATAATTTTGAGACTGCATATTGATGTATTTCTTTTAGCCATTTTATTTGTTCGTCGCTCAAGGTAACTAAGTCTTGCTGTTGTGAAAAAAGTAATTGATTTTTCACGCGCCAAACCCATAGTGTATCGAGTATATATTGCAAAAAACCAGACAGTTCCTTTGGAATATAATTTTTTTCGCCAAGCGCTTCTAAAGCTTCTCTCGCAGTTATTGCTGGTGAAAGCCCGGCATACAGCATTATGCTGCTACACCATAATGTTAGAGGGGTTATATAGTAAGTTTTTACGTTTACAGTAGGATTTTCTTGGCTATCAAATGGAGTAGTTAACTTCTCCCAGTCCTTTAAGCCGCGACGTAGATGATTTTTAGCTAATTGTAGTTGTAATATAACTTCTGGGTCGTCTTCTGTTTGTTTTGGTGCAATTGTTTTCCATTGAGCGGTTAATGCTTTGTTGTATTTTGATGATAAACTTTCACCATGGCCGGTATAATATATTGAACTAAAACGCAACAAACTATTACCCTCAGCCTGATCATGAAAATGTACTGTTGCCACTTTAGCTAGACCATCTGGCGTATTTAAGAGGAAATTATCATTTGAAGTTAGATAGTTTAAATCACCATTATCTAAAAATAACCCATTAGGCTCACCAATTACACAAATATAGTCTGCAAACAATCGAATAAAGCTTTGGAAGTATGGATGTGCCCGTAGCGATTCCTGCGCAATCAATAGTGCGCAGTCGACATCAGAAAAAGCACCACCATTACCATGTGCTAAAGAACCAAGCACTATTAAATCGAGATCACACGGAGGTGTGCCTAAAATTTTAACAACTTCAGTAGCAACTTCATGAAGTATAGTTTTTAAGTCCCGGTGCCATTGGGATTGAATATCCTTAATTGACATTGTGGCATTATTTAATGCATTTTTTAACTGTACACGCGCTTCATGTAATTTTGCACGCCATGCAAAACCATTCAGTGGACGAGCTTCTATTGGAGGGGGCTGTTGTTTTCTTAACTTATAATCATTAACCAAAGCTGCTTCTATTAATATAGGGTGTGTGTCAAATTTGTGTGCTTGCTTGTTGTGATGAACACAAATAAAATTATACAGTTTCGCTGCACTATCCCATAAATGATATTTCATAAGAAGTTGTGCCACTAATTTTACCTGTGAGACAACCCTTTCAAATTCCTTAAGATCTTTATTTTTTGCAACATGTAGTTTACTTTCCGCTATTTCTTCACCATGTTTTAACAAAGGTTGTAATGCTTGTTTTAATTTATCAAATTGCTTAGTTGAGGGTAAAATAATACTTACTTGACATAACACTACCGCGATATCATTGATACATGATATGAAGTGCTGCAATGTGTTGATGTTAGCTATTTGTTGAACTTTAAATTCGATTATTGCTATTAAATAATCAAGATGTCGACATATCAATAATTTATTAATGAGTGGCCTTGTCTGGTTAATTTTGGCAGTAAGAGTGTTTTTTTCTGCCAACCATAATGATTGAGCATAATATTCTAGGGCTCGGGCATAATGCTCATGTTCTTGGTAACTAACTCCCGATTGTCGGTAAAAATCTGTTTCTATCGCGACAGTAAAATGCATGTTGCGACGACATGCTATCAAGATATGTTTATAAATATCAGCGGCTTGGGTAAGTTGCTTGGTTTGCAAAGAATGCCGAACTAGCTTATGGGCAACAGTTATTAAATGAATTAACTCATCAGCAGGTAAAATGGCTATATCATGGCTTAATAGAGTATTAAAATTTTCTAAGGCATCAAGATATCTGCGTGCGCTTAAAAATTCACCCACTTGCACCTGTAAAAGTTCCAGTGCCTTAGCCAAGGTTACGTTTTTCGGTGCTCCTACCATCTTCCCTTTCCTATTATAATTTTTCCAAATAAATATTACACCATTTATGTGCAAAAAAATAAGTCATTATTATTAAATGTTTGATATTATGCTACATATTAGCAATGACTTTTCAATAAAATAAATTAATGGCGAGGTTTTAAATGATTATAAATGAAGAGCTGAGATTGTCTGTACTACTGAATCAGATTGCTCATGATACAGCTGATTATAATGATAAGGGTAAGTTAATGAATGAGTTGGATAATCAATGTGGCGAACTATCTCGGCGCGTAGAATATTTGCAAATTCAATTAGAATTAGTACAACAGTTAATGAATGGAAGCAATATTGCAGAATGTTTATTAAGATATCGAACCACCTTAATGCAATGCTTCGAAGAACAAAAGCAAATTATCCATGGATTTATTAAAGAAAGAACGGGTTATTGGGATAATAATGATGTGTATCACGCTCTCACGACGAAAAAAGATAGAGAGCAATATATGGTTCTAGTTGACATTCGATTACTTGATGAAATCATACCATTTTTGAATTTTTCCCCTATTGATGGAAATTATCCAGAGCTGTTAAAAAGCATTCAAAATGCTATTGAGGCTAATACAAAAAAAGCTACCGATATTTTTGAGGAAAAAATCAAGGTTAATGAAAGACACCAAGATATCATTTTAGATATAGGTATGAAAAGGTGGGCAATAGTACATAGAATGGTTGACTTAGACCCATTTTTACAAGCCTGTGTATCAGGTGATACCACACAACTTAGCAAATTAGTGGCATCACAATCCACGTCTACTGCGCTCGTAAGATTATTTGTTCCTGCTTCTTTCGCACTATTTCAAATACAAGAAGCAGTCATGGAAGGACAACAAGACCGCTATTATGGTTTGCACTTAGTAGTACGTTATGGTCATATCGCTGCAGCACGGCTTTTATTACAAGCTAGGTATCCTGTTAATCAGCGCACAATGGAAGGTACTAGCGCATTACAAATTGCTTGTAAAATAGGCGATAAGGCCATGGTTGCGTTACTGCTAGAGCAACCAGATACCAAAATTGATCAGAAAGGGCCTGCAGGGCGTACTGCTTTACACTACGCGGCTTATAATGGGCATGTAGCTATTGTTAATATGTTATTAGAAAGAGGAGCTAGCGCGTTATGTGCTGATGAGCATGGGCAAACCCCTTTACATGATGCTACTAGAAGAATAATTGATTGGTCGGCAGGCTTTACACTGTCTGTTGATACCGCACTCCAGCAACAAGAAAAAATTGTTGAATTATTAATGAATGCAAGTAAAAGAAAGGGCGAATTGCAAAAGCTACTTGCCTGCACCAACCTAGCTCAAGAAACTGCTGAACAATCAGCACTGTTTATGCAACAACCAACATTACATGTGTTGCTAACTGATAATAAGCTCGATTTAAACGATGCGGAAAAAAACTTATTCCAACAAGCATCCTCTATCCATCAATGCCGTGTGCTGTTTAATGAAATACTTGCTAACAATCTCCAGCGGCTAACGCCATTACTAGGCGCAGAAACAGAAATAGATCTTGCAACTCTACACGATCACTACATGCCTACCAGTGGCACTATGCAACTCACCAATGAGTTAGCAGAACGGTATGAACATATTACAGCACTTCGAAGCACATTTCGCCCTCCTAAATTCAGGACATAGCAAAGATGTGTGTTCAGAAGGAAAAACTGCCTCTACACAGAAGCCTGCTGATAATTAAAAGGTAATTTCCCATCAATCAAAAATTGTATTTTTTTGAAGATAAACTATTGTGTTTCCACAAGGATATTATACCGTTGAAATTCAACTTGAGTTCCAATGGTATAACAAGGTAGCCTTGATTGAGCTTTGCTTCGTCAAGGCTACTTGCCACTCAATATATTTCTTGGCTCAAGGATTATCCTTCATATCCCGCTGCTAATTTCTTAACCTCTGCCATATCAGCCTTAACTAACTCCCCTACTCTACTACCATAATCAACATCAGCTTTATAAAGGAAACTAGTAATAATATTGCGTATTTCTTGGCTTTTCACTCGACCTAAATCACCGCCAAATGCAGCTATCAACTCATCTTGATCAGCTTTGGAAAAGGCACGATAATACTCACCTGCTTGCTTGAAGTTTTGTTGTTTTTCAATAGCAGCTTGTTGGATATTTCCTTGCAATGGTTGCTCGCAGGTTTTGTATTTACTATTATCAGTAAAACCTTCTGGATTACGGCTGGGCTGGTAATTAGTTTGACTGGTTTTTGGTGCAGAATATCCTTCACCATCTTGCTCATGATTATTAACAGCTACCTTAGGAGCATTAACCGGTAAACTGGTGTTATTAACACCTAAACGATGACGTTGTGTATCGGCATAAGAAAATAAGCGGCCTTGCAATAAGCGATCTTCCGATGCTTGAATACCAGGGATCATATTACTTGGTGCAAAGGCGGATTGTTCCGTAGTTTGGAAGAAATTATCTGGCACTTTGTTTAAAGTTAATTCGCCAATTTTACGAGATGGTACTAAATTTTCTGGCCAAATTTTCGTTGCATCTAATATATTAAAATCAAATTTGCTCATATCTTTAGGATCAATAGTTTGCACCATTAAATCCCATTTTGGATAGTTTCCTTGGGCAATCGTTTTATATAAATCATTGGTTAAATGATTAAAGTCTTTTGCTTGCATTTCAGCAGCTTCTGCCCTGGTCATACCTTTATTACCTTGATGCGATTTCCAGGTGAATTTTACATATCGCATTTCACATTTATCATTTACCAATTTAAAAGCATGTACTGGCGAGCCATCCATTTCACGATAACTGGTTGGAATACCTAACGGTGAATATAAATGTGTCAACATATTGGTACTTTCAGGATGAAAGGAAAAGAAATCAAAAAAGCGATTAGGATCTTGCACATTGGTTTTTGGATCAGGTTTTAAAGAATGCACCATGTCAGGAAATTTAATGGCATCACGAATAAAAAATACAGGAAAGTTATTACCAACTAAATCCCAATTGCCTTGATCAGCATAAAATTTCACTGCAAATCCATGCGGATCACGTAATGTTTCTGGTGAACCACTTGGATGAATAACTGTTGAAAACCGCACTAAAACCGGAGTTTGCTTGCCGCTTTGTTGAAAGGGAGCTAACAACGTTATATCACCAAGATTATCTGTTGCCACAAATACTCCTTCTGCAGCTGTACCACGTGCATGAACTACGCGTTCAGGAATACGTTCTCTATCAAAAGTCGCTAACTTTTCAACTAATTGTGTGTCTTCTAATAAGACCGGTCCTGTTGGGCCTGCCGTTAAGGAATTTTGGTTATCTCCAACTGGAGCACCGTTAGCTCTTGTCAAATCCGTCGTAGTAGCTGCAACTGCGATGTGCCCCATCGTAACCATTATGGCAGCCAGCGCTGCGATGGTATATTGCTTAAGATGTAGACGCATAAAATCTCCTTTATAGTTTAAGTGATAGGCTCCGAAGTTATAGTTTTATCAACTTAAGCGGATAAAGTAAAATGAATTATTTAGATTTAATTGATAGTTAAAAACTATTAATTAGGTGAGGGATACTTAGAGACCATCAAAGATGTTTAAGTCTATTGCCTTTCTAACTAAATCGGTTTGTTTATAGCAATCCAGCTTTTTTTTAACATTATTTAAATGTGCCTCTACCGTTCGTTTAGAAATACTCAGCATGATTGCAATTTCCGCATTCGATTTTCCATAAATACACCACTGGAGACAATCAACTTCTCTTTTTGTTAAGTGCGACTCGTCATTTTTTTTATTAAAATAATAATGTTCAACATCAAAATCAAGATTTATTTCAGGTTTGAAATTTTCTGAATTATTTGTGGTTTTATCGTTTTCAAATGGTGGATCCAACACCCTGATTATTCTATCCTTTTCATATTTTTCTATCAAAACTTTAGCTCTATCCCTAAAATAATAAATAAATTTCTCTAGAAAGCCCATGTTGTTAATATAAAAATTAATTATCCCCGGGTTGTCTTTTTGAGCAATAAAATTATAAATTTCGTAATAATTTTGCCTTCTTTTAACCATAGCCAATATGTTATCCATGCCAAACTCTTTATTAAGCATTACCAATGCCAAGTTATCACTCAGCACTACAGAAGAAGAAAAGCAGAACTCTCCTTTTAAAATTTCCGGGTGAATATCAGGATAATAACATTTAAAGAATTCGTTTTTTCCATAATAAAATTCTTCAATGGCAGCGGCGTGATTAGAAACGTCAATAAAAGTATGATCATCATATACTCTCGTATAGCTAAGAGCTATAATGCCCACTTTTCGAAGAGGCGAGCATATGTCATCTATTGCTTTGCATGAAGATAACATAACATCTGTCTTAGGTAATAGAATGTTCATAGTTATTTCCCCACCTTTTTTAACCATAATATGGAATAAAAATTAAGTCAATATTCAATGTGGATGATTCATAAAATGAGGCATTATTAGCAAGTTTTATCAGCAACAGCAAATTAAGATGGAGCACTTTTATTACCACACAAGTGCCTGTGGGAAACAGCTTAAAAAAAATGTCGAGATGAACAAAATAACATTTATCTAGATAATTACCGAGCAAAAGGATAATACAAGCGGCTTTTAGTTAACCACTCTCTATGGTATTGAGTTACATCTTGTAAATACCCTAACAGCAATGGTCGAAGCTGAATTTAAATTAAATGCAAAAATGGCTGAAAGATAAAAATTGCTCCTTTGCCTCCACAACCCATCGATAAATCATTAGCTGCTGCAGGACTGACCCAATCAGGACCGATGAGATTTTCTATAGCGCGCTTGCCTACACATATATCTTATAAAACCCATACACTCTTATCTAATAACTTGAGTCTATTAACTGTTTAATTAAGTTTGGCAAGTGATACAGACCGTAGTATTACGATATAAAGTAATAAGTATTTTTACTTATATACAAAAAACCGTATGTAGCTTTAACTTAGAATTAAAGGAAGAGAAATTTGGATTGTGTTTTAGAAATTTATTCAGGCATTAAAAGAACGCAGGAGCATTATTATGAAAAATATCGAATCCTTGAAGTTTCTCCACGCAGATGAAATTCCATTAATTGCAAATAGTTTTGGAACTCCTGTTTTTGTTTACGATCTGGAGACTGCTAAAAAAAATTACACGTATTTCAGTCAAATACCAAATGCATATGGTTTAACAGTTCGTTTTTCTGTTAAAGCTAACCCAAATCGAGCTATTTTATCTTGTTTCAATAAACTTGGTGCATATTTTGATGTGAGCTCAACCTGGGAGGCTCGTCGTTGCATTAATGCTGGGATCAGTGCTAAAAAAATTCTTATTACTGCCCAAGAAATTTCTTCAGGATGGGAACAGTTATGTGAAGAAGGCATGGAATTTGACGCTGGATCTCTACATCAATTGAAAACTTACGGGGAAAAATTTCCTGGAAGCTCAGTTTCGATCCGTGTTAACCCTGGCTTTGGTTCCGGGTTGGTAAAAAAACTAACCAGTGGTGGTAGTCATTCCAGTTTTGGTCTTTGGTTCGCTCACTTTGACGAGGCTGTTACTCTCGCCAAACACTATTTGCTAACAATAAAACGCATCCATCTACATATCGGTTCTGGTCATGATTCTGCAGTTCTAGAAAAAACAGTTCAGCACGCTTTAGAATTATGTGAAAAAGTGCCATCAGTCACTCATCTCAATCTTGGGGGCGGCTATAAAGTAACTGCGCTTAATAGTGATCCAGAATATGACCATCATGCCGTAGGTACTCGTATAGGAACTTTGCTTGAAGATTTTAAGCATAAAACAGGACGCAAGCTACACCTTGAAGTTGAACCAGGAACCTATTCTATGGCATTGGCGGGCTCTTTAATTACGCGCGTTATTGATATTGTTAATACGGGTCCTGAAGGCTACCGCTTTATTAAAATTGACGGTGGGCTCACAGAAATTATGCGCCCTTCCTATTACGGTGCAATACATCCTTTAGTTGTTGTAAACCAAAAGGGAGTATTAGCCAATGATAGTATTCTAGAGCAGATGGTCTGTGGTCATTGCTGCATTGCTGGCGACAATTTAACTCCAGTTCCAGGTAATAATGAAGACTTTTCACCAGTTCAATTGGCGCAAGCTGAAATTGGCGATTATCTCGTAGTCGAACGCACTGGGGCATATGCTGCAAGTATGAGCGTGAGGAATTTTAACTCTTACCCTGATGCTGCAGAAATTTGTCGTTGTGCTAAAAATGACTATCGCATTATTCGTGAACGTCAAACACTGCAGCAAATAATACAAAATGAACGTGATTTACCTGCTAATTTGATGTGACAGTTCTAACTGTACAAATGAAGTTAGAACTGGAGTTGACTTTAAAAGTTGTTTTTTTGAAGGAAACAAAAGGAGAATTTATATGAAAACTAACAACACCCTAACCTTTGATTCAGTTACAAGTAATATTGAAGATAGTACAGATATTCAATTTGCACCCATTAAAGGAAAAGATCTACGCAAAAATTTACCTAAACATTACTTCGTCAGAAAGCCCATGGTGTTTCTGTGTAAATTTATTTTAGCTTTGTTGTTAATTGCATTAAGTTGGTATAGCGTTTGGTACGCAATTACAACAAGATCATTTTTAGCTGCAGCAGGTGGAATGATTTTAGCCGGGCTTATGTATGCGCACCTAGTCGAATTACAACATGAGTGTGTGCATTCTCATGCTTTTAAGTCCAGTCGGCTTAATCGACTATTTGGTGTTTTTGCAGGGTTATTTATGTTCAGTTCTTTTTCTTATTATCGTTACGATCATTTACGTCATCATGCTTATTTAGGAACCACATCTAATCAAGAGCATTTTGACTATCGTTTTAATAATTTAAATTCAATAAAAGGATTTGCCATTGCTTTTTTTGATCTCCATCGTTATCACAGTGTATTCAGTACACTTGGTGCAGTTATTACCGGCCGGTGGATTAAGGGCGTTCATAACGAAAAAACGCAACTTCACATTAAGCAAGAATATGCATTCTACACAATCGTGTTTTTGCTGAGTATTGTAGCATCTGCCTATTTCCACAGCTGGTTCTTCAGCTTGGCCTGGTGGTTACCATCATTGAGTATTGCTGAGGGCGTACATTTTATGATTGAGATGCCTGAGCACTATGGTCTTAACACACAAACGCTACCAGATGTGTTTTCAAACACACGAACTATTTGCACCAATGCTCTAGTGGCCTGGTTTGTCAATGGTAATCATACTCATACAGCACATCACTTTCATCAGGGAGTTCCAATGTGTAATGTAAAACAACTAAATGAACTCATCAAACCTGATTTAAAGGTAGTTGAAACATCATATTTTGCATTTTTTCGCGATGTGATTAATGGTCGAATTAAAAACAGCGACACAAGCTGTATGGTTCGTTAAATTTTTAATGTGGTAATTAAGATTATGGGTCATTCGGTGTTATGAAGCTGTTTAATGATTATTTAGGACAAAATTATGTATAACTATCTCGGGTATATTGCTGTGTATGGTTGGTGTTTCATCACAGCGTTCTCTATGTTGTTAACTAGTGAGGTTAGTCAGAGGTTAAGTCCTTTTATCGTCTGTTTTTTCACATTCTCACTTGCGACATTGGTTTTTCTTTTCCTAAACTACTATACCTCGAATCTGAGCACCTTATGGCAGAGGATACAAAATAAAGGAATGGCCAGCTCAGTATTAGGAATTAATGTCAGCACTTTTATCAGTTGGGGACTAATGATTTATCCTCTTACCTATTTACAACCCACACTAGTAGCAACCTTAATTCTTGGTATTAACCCTATAGCAACAGCTATTATCACGCGCTTTTACCTTAAAAAAACATCTCCACGTAAACTGGTGGGAAATAGCCTAGCATTATTTGTTATTATTATATTTTTGACTTATAAAGTCTTACATGGGGAAAACAGCATTCCTGGGAGCAATGATATGCAGATCATATCTTCGTTGATCTGCTGCTATTTTTCTGGTTTTGCTACCTCTGTCAATAATATCTTTTCCAAAAAAATCATGGCTAATGATTTTGGAGTTAGGGATGTTTTGTGTTTGCGCTTTTACATGACAATTATTATTTCAGGGATAATTGGCTTTTCAACTCACCATGTAATCTATAACCAGGACTTGCTATTTTCTATTATTTTAACCACGTTTGTATTTGTGGTTATTCCCCTGATGCTGTTACAGTTTGCCCTGAAAAAACTGGACCCCTTACGCGTAGCAATTATATCACCATCGATGCCTGTTATGGTCATAATATTACAACTGTTAAGTAATGTTACTGCACTGACGTATTCCACTGTTCTTGCAACTATGGCGATTTGGTTGATTACCTCTTTAGGCACATATTTTTCCATAAAAAATCCAATTAATTTGAGGAACATTAAATGACAAAATTATATCTTAAACCAAATACCATTCTTGAACCATTAGTATGGAACTGGCATGCTTGGTCGCATTTAATGAGCCCACTAACGGCATCAATGCATATTAAAAACCGCCATCTAAAAATAATGAAGCGATTTGTTAGCGCAGATGGCAAATTTAATGTAAAAAATCAAAAATTTGAAAGCGGGCCTGTGGTACAACTTGATAACACATTTTCTAACGATGTTAAAATACTTCTGGATAAAACAATAGAAGAATGTAAGGACTTGATAACATTAGCCGAAGGAATCGAAGAGGCATCCAAAAAAGTCCTGGAACCTGCAGGCAAAACATTGGAGCCTTTGTATGATTTATTATCCCCCTCTGTTCGAGGACTAGTCGAGCTGGTTTATGATCTTGATTTTAATGCAGGCTTAAAATTTTACGAACCCCTAGTATGGCAAGATTATTATTCCACCACTCCACAATCGATAGCTTTTTCAGAAATAAACTCAGATCAACGGCCTTTTATTTTAGGCACACCTGTTTTACAAAAACCAGATAACCTTATTTTACCCTTGCCTTTTGCTTCATCTGTTATTGACGATATCCAACGTTCAGCGACAAATGGTATTGATGAGATTGAGCTGATTGAAAAGCTCCGACTTACTCAAGATCAATTTAATTCGTTACAACGGTTCTTCAACCGTGAGCCAATTAAAACTCGTAGCCATCACTATAATGGATCGGACGTACGAGTGCGCTATTACGGACACGCATGTTTGCTATTTGAAACCAACGATATTTCGATTTTGGTCGATCCACTCATAAGCTATGACTATCAAAGTAATATCGATCGATATACCTACAGTGATCTCCCACCAATAATTGACTATGTTTTGATTACCCATGCACACCAGGATCATTTTTCAATAGAAACATTGCTTAAAATTCGTCATCGGGTAAAAAATATCGTTGTTCCAAAAAATAATCGTGGTGATTTAGCTGATCCCTCATTAAAACGAATTTTACAACATTTAAAATTTAATAATATTATCGAGCTAGAAGAGATGGATAAGATCGCGTTACCACACGGAGAGATCACTGCCATTCCTTTTATTGGCGAACATGCAGAACTTAACATCCAAACCAAACTGGTCTATAACATTAATCTTCACAAATGTTCTTATTTCACAGGCGCAGACCTTAACAATTTTGATGGCGAAGTTTATCAACGTGCTTTTCGTACATTAGGTAATATTGAAGTAGTATTTATTGGTATGGAATGTGATGGTGGACCACTCCATTGGCTTTATGGGCCTCTTATAACACGTGATTATGATAAAGAAGTTTCAAGTAGCCGCACGCTTTCAGGTTCTGACTGTGCTAAAGCCATGGCACTAATTGACAGCGTAAATGCCAAACATGCTTACGTATATGCAATGGGAGAGGAACCTTGGCTAAATTTCATAATGAATATTGATTACTCACCAGAAGCGATACAGATAATCGAATCTGACAAATTTATCAATCTGAATCAACAAAAAGGTATCAGATCTCGTCGTCTATTTGGTAAAGATGAATGGTTTTTTAAATAAAGCAGACCTATTAAAAGGTTATATTTCTAGAATATTAATGAAAGCTATGGAGCATGATATGAAAATAGATAAAAAGCTAGTCATCATTGTTGATGCCTATGGACCCGCACGATATTTCCAACACTATTTAAAAAAAGAGGGATATCTTTGCGCACATTTATTAGGAACGCCCAACTCCTTACCTCGCTTACGACTGTTTGATCTAGAACATTATGATGCAACTCTAGTACATGGTGGTGATTTTGCCGAAACAGTAGCAAATATCACTGCATTAGCACGCGATTTAGATGCATCACTTTGTGAGATCTTACCTGGTGTGGAACCTGGTGTGTTGTTGGCCGATAAACTAAGTCACCATTTTAACCTGAATAGCAATGGAATAGAAAAAAGTCTTGCTCGAAGAGATAAATCTGTAATGGCTAATGTGCTCACCGCTGCCCGCGTCCCAATCCCTGCTTATTGTCGTACTAGTCGCCTCGATGATGTACTAGCTTTTGCCAATCACCATGAATGGCCTCTAGTATTGAAACCACTAGACAGTGCAGGAACTAACGGTGTCTATTTTTGCCATTCTAAAGAAGAATTAAAGCAAGCGTTTCATCAAGTTATTGGTGTTGAAAATAATATGGGCACGATAAACCAAGCTGTACTGGTACAAACGTTTCTACACGGTAAAGAATATATGGTTAATACTGTCAGTTGTAATGGTAAACATTATGTCTCTGACATTTGGTATGCGGATAAAACCCGTGTTGAAGGTTATGCACAGATTTATAATAAAAATCATTTGATTAACAGTAGTTCCGTAGAATATGATATTTTAAAAAATTATGTTTTCACCGTGCTTGAAGCATTAAATATAAAATATGGCCCAGCCCATACAGAAGTGATTATTACTCCTGATGGCCCCTTTCTGGTTGAAATAGCCTCTCGAATCAGCGGTGCTGTAGACCCACAATTTAATCAGGCCTGCTTAGGTACCGATCAGATTGAACTAACTCTTGAAAGTTACTTGCAACCAGAAAAATTTTTGCAACGTATCAATCAATCGTATAATGTAAAAAAACATGGATTACAGATTTTTCTTTCCTCCAAAAAAACAGGAAAAATCATATCGATGGATTTGGCTTACCATTTATCTAAAATCCCTAGTGTCATTAATTACAGTCTAAAATCAAAAATAGGAGATATACTACTCAAAACTTTCGATCTCAGCAGCTCACCTGGGATGGTTCATCTAGTGGGCGAAGATGAGAAAGCTCTGTTAAATGACTACCAACATGTATTAGATCTTTTTGAACGTTATGTTCAAGTGGAGTAAAACCCTGTAATATAGTGATAGGCTCATTTACTAAAATAGTATCGACGTTATCCACAGAAAGAAGGATGACAAAGGGCTAATATTATCATCAGCGTGGCTTCAGTTTTTCATTACTTGTAGGCGTTTCCTCCAGCCTTCCATTACTATCTCGTTGAAATTTTCCTTCAATCGTTATTGAAAGTTTATTAAGCTCATTTTTATTTTTACCAGCAATAATTGTCTGCAGTATTCCTGGAGCACAAGAAATTTTAAATATGAATCCTTTTTTAGGACCACCTTTATTGAGGGATATGGAAAAATCGGCTTCAATTGCATGTTTTGCTTCAACAAACGTGGTAAAGCAATTGACAGATATTGTAGGAAGTTTTTCTGTTGAGAGAGCAAAAAAATTATTTTGAATGTTATCAGGCTCGACATCTTTATTACGTGTTCCAAAATACCAGTAGCATTCATCAATTTTTGCTCCAAATAAAGAGCCCATCCTCTCTTTTTTCAGGTCATAAAGATTTGTATCTAAGCTGGAATTTGGCGTGATTGATGATGATGCTTGTGGATTTGAAAGCGACTGCAATAATTGCTCTGCCTCTGAAACATTTGCAAGTTGAAAGTATGCTTTTTGGTAAGAAATCACTCTATTTAAAAAAATAATAGCGTTAGTATGCTTCCCAATTCCAACTAGTGCTTTACTGTAATTCAAAAACACCTCTAAAAAAAGTTCCGAACTGGGTAAACAATATATAATTGCCCGTTTCAATGAGTCAAGACATAAGACTAAGGCCTCAGAGTAATTACCTTCAGATAAGTTGTGTTTAACGGTACTTTGCTGTGCTGCTATTTCATCTAAAATGTTAACTCTAGTAGTTTCATATTCTGAGTAAGACTGCCTTCTTTTATAATGTTCAGCAAATACTTTACAGTAAAAAATCATATCTTGCATTATTTGCGAGGCTTTTTCTTTGGGGTTTCTTTGTTCGAAATCCTGACTAAATTGCTCAACTTCATAGTTATTTTCATTAAGTACCTGCAGCACGCCTTTTAAATACAATTTTTCCTGAGCAGTTAATTGGTCATGCCCCATATATTTATTTATGAGAGCGCGCATGTTCTTTCTAAATATTTCTTTGCTATCAGTATTGAATCCATTTAAATAATCTTCTATCCATTGCATAGTAAAAGAGTGTGCTTTAAAAGAGAGCAAATCAGCTTCACTTCGGTTATTAGGTGATAGCTTTCGAACAATGACTACAAGACTATCAAGTATTTCAAACATGTTTTGATTATTATTAAACAATGCCAATTCTTGTTGTGTTATAGCAGCGTCAGGATCAAACAGAAACTCATCTTTCGCAGGTGGTACCCAACACATCCCATCATATAGGGCTAATTGTCTTGATATGAGCCTATTTGTAGTTAAAGCAGCTCTTTTGCCTATAATTTGCTCTATTGCTGTTATTGCCACATAGTTTTTTTCATAAGGATGGCAAGATATATTCACTGGTTGCTCCTCAAGAGGTACGGCTGTGTAGGTAAACTCCCCTCTTTGGATTCGTAAAATCACGCCCTCATATTGTGTTTCTAATGGAGTATACGAGATTTTTACTATAGGTAAATAATGTTGCAATCCTTGTGTAACATTTCTTCTCAAGATTAGGGCCTTATCATTTTCTTTATGGAATATAATTATTCCCTCAGGATTTACTTTTTCTGCAATAGCTTTAACAGCATCAAACTCAAGTAATAATCTGCTGTCAAAATGCACCAGAGATGCCTTATTTTTGCCTATAAAGACAATAATGTTACACACCGTAAAATTGTTTGTATACAAGCCAGAAACGCCATAACTTTCTGTAGCTTTCGTTAGAATTCCCCCTCTTCCTTGTGGGATCTTTATAAGTGTACCTTGTGTGGTTGTATTGGTTTTATCTGGATTCATTTTGTTTAACTTTTAGCCTACTTGTATTAAAACGCTCTGTAAAACTTGGAGTTGGAATAACTTTAATCAGGCTAGCTCTGATTAAAGTTACTAAACTAAACGGGGTGATTTTAACACGGCTTTTGCTATCCGGAAAGATTGGCTAGGTTTTCAGTGAGGAACTGTTCAAATGCAATGAAGTAAGAGCATCATTGCAATGAATTTAGGCATGACAGAAAGGTACGGTTAACTGCTCATTGCTATTAGCTATTTTTTAACATGAATCGGGATTTTATGCTGCCTTGCTACCGGACTATCCCTAAGACTATAGATACTAAAAATAGTATCAGAAAAATATAAAATAAAATTTTGGCAATTGCGGCAGCTTCTGCTGCAATTCCAGTAAAACCAAATACTGCAGCAACGATTGCTACTATAAAAAATATTAAAGACCACATTAACATGTTGCTTTCTCCGTATTAGTTTTTAAAAAAACTACTAGTCAAATGAAAAGTATAAGTTTCAAACCCTGTTTGTCAAATTACGAATATTTCTGCTGCGTTGCACATCGAATTAGTTCTCTCTATCCTTCCCTTTCGCCTCATCAAGGCCACTAGTTATTTATGAGGTTGATATTTAGCAAGCCAATTTTTAACATCTTGGCTGATTTCCTCATTTTTCATGATCTCTTTAATAAGCCCATTTCTAAGGTCCTGATTATCACCATACATATCTGTGAGCAATTCATCCCATAAGCCAAAAACAGCTTCTGTAGGATGCGCCTCAGCTTGATTGAGTATGCTTTTAATACGTCTTGAATGATAGGCGTAAATTGCTTTATCAAGCCAAGCAGCACATGCGGGTGATAAACCATGCTCATCGCTGCCATGGCCATGTTTAAGGCCTTTTTCCCAAATAGCGAACCGTAGCGCAACGTGTTTTTTGCCGTATAGATTATTCACCCAGTCCATGCTGCGCTTTCCTACAGCGATACCAAAATCACTAGTAGGATCTTTATCTAAATTAGCGTTAATTTGATTAACAATATCAGCCCAATCTTGTTGCCTAATTTCTTTTTCATTTTCTGTGATCTTTGTGTTTAAATCTTTCTGAAAATTAGCATATTCCTTTAGCTCTTCTGAGTTTAATACTTTACCTATCCACGTTTTTTCAAGTTGATCTGTCATACGATATACCTCTATTAATTTAATAATGCGTTCCCAAGGAATAGATTTATCGTTACTAGAATCAGACAATATGCTTTTCAAAGCGTTACTTGCCTCAAACAAAGTATTTGCTTTCTCAGCCAAAAACTGCGACTGCATTGAAAGATGCTCGAAGATATCAACATTCTCAACTAATAACGTTTTTATTTGAGCCAGCTCAAATCCAAAATACTTGAGTGCAATAATTTGCTGTAGCTTCAATAAATCTTTTTCGGCGTATAAACGATAACCGTTGGGAAGCCTTATTGACGGTTTCAGTAGATCAATGCGATCGTAGTGATGCAAAGTCTGTATCGATATGTGTGTCAATTTGCTTAAGTCTTTTACGTACCATTGGTTCATCGTTTTACCTCCAGGTTTTTAAGGTAAGGTATATAGTAACTATAGAGTCAAGAGCCAAAGAAATATACCTGCCCTTCTTCTTTTATGAATTGATGCTTAAGAAGAATGACAGTTTACTTTTGAGTAAAATGCATGCAACATATCAAAATCTTAGTTAACTTAATATATCGTAGGTCAGGTCATGCTTCGTAACCCAATGGTGGCTCAATTTTTGTCATTTTCATTATCACGCTCATCCTCATCTGGATCATCCTCACCTGCACCATCGACAACTGAGGAAATGATAGAATTACAACCTATGGGTAATGAAGGTACAGCAGCCCTTTTAAGTGCATTTCGACAAAGGAAAAAATTCCAATCGAGATTAGATCTAGAGTCGGAATATTATGAGGAGGCGCAACAGGAGTTGCAGCTTATTAGTGAAAAACTAAGAAGCAGTTTAGTACGAGAACAAATGGAGTTTTATGGTCTTTACGAGCAACGTAGTATGCTGGGTAGTATAGGGATGCAGTGGGAAGAACAAGAAATTATACAGGCATTTTTTTACTTGGCAAATGATGTTGCTTTAACAAAAAACCATCCTGTATATGATCTTTATTTGGCTGGAATAACAAGTCCAGCAGACTGTGCTGGATTATTCAATATTATTAAAAAGTTTAAGACGGTTAACAAATCAGTAGTATTTTTAAGTGTATTTCATGTCGAGAACCATTGGATACCCGTTTTTATTGTAAAATTTCCAGATAGCAACATTACGGTTTTAAGCATAGATCCTGAGTTAAGTACGGAAAAAAGTAAAGCTTCCAATATTCAAAAATTAAGAAAAGCATTTCACAAACTTGATCCTAAAATCACCTATGAAGATGCGGGAATTAGCTTGCAATTATATGGACGCGACTGTGGCATATTAAGTATGGAGTTAATTGAAACAGCGTTTAAAAATGATGATCAGCTACTTATTCAGTTGGACACAGGAAATCATAAAGTGAGTATTAATAAAGAAAAACTGCCTGTTTCTTTTGTTTCGGTAGATTATCCTGCTGTTTTAACATTTGACTTTGACGATGCAGAGGTTATGCCACGACCCATACATCAATTAGGTGTGTCCTTCTATGAAAAATCAGCAACAAGAAAGGCCGTGCTTATAAGAGATAAATGGGAATATCGATTACAGCAAAGTGAAAGTGAATGTTTGATTAGTTTAGAAGACAATGGCACATTGATGGCCATACCATTAGATGAGCATTATAGCTACGCTCAGCGCGCAAACCAACAACAAGGGAATGACGTTGATTATCAAGATATTAGTCTTATAACATCCTTTTTTATACAAAACTTTGAAGATAGTTCTCCTTCTAGAGAATCAATAAAAAATGAAATAATAAAAAAATCATTTAGCTTGCTTGATATCGATTTAACTCAATTTATTAATCGGATGCGCTTTAATACATCAAAAGATATTCAAGCAGCTTTTGCACGATTTAGGGGAAAGGTATTAAACGGATCCTCTTGTGATCAATCGCAGGAAAACACGGTATTATCGAGAGCAATTATTCAAATTAATAGAGATATTATTACCCCTTTAGCCCTCTCAACATTAGTAGAGGTGTTTGAAAAAAAGCTGGCAGAAATGTATGGTGAATGGTTGAGCAAAACGACCACATACAATGATGCACCAACCTTACAGACATGTTTGAGTAAAATGCCCCCCCTTTTGTTCAGACAGTCGCCAACATAGACTTGGCTATTGCAGATATTAACAAAGGGAAAAGAATACAATTAGATAGCTTTTTGGCGTCTGTTCAAAAAAGAATTGCCGACAAACTTAATTCGTTAAGTACAAGTCGGCTTCCCCGAAAACAAAAAGAAAAGTTGTCAAAATATTTAAAGGTGGTCGCTCGCAAATATCAATATTCTTCAGGGACAGCAATTAATAACATAAATTATGATATTCCTCGATTACTATGGGGTGAGATGTATGATGATGTCGTCGATAAATATACTTTGATTGAAAATCAATTATTATTACTTTGTAAAAATAGAACACCCTCTTTCCTCTCTCAATTTAGTCGTAACATTGTTATTTCTTTTTCAGAAGTATTCAAACAATGGCATGATTGGGTAGAGTTTTTACTGAATAAAGAGGTAAGTGGAGAAAGCCAATCCTATTATGAGCACACACTTAGATATTTATCAGCGGCTAAAATTGAAGCTGCTACGGAATTAGATTGTTTGTTACGGATGGATCTTTTAGAAATAAATAATGAGAGCAATACAATTAATTACAATAAAAAGCATTTATTAAGATCAAATGGATTTAACGGTACTCACTGTGTTTATGGCATCTATAACATGATCAGTCGCCATATCGCTCAGGTAGATGCAGATTTTGTGCAACGCTTAAAAGCACGGATCAAAGAATACGAGCAATATAAAAATTCACCGTGGGGCGATTGGCAGTCATTGATTTGTAGTTTTTTTGAAGTAATAGCTTATGAGAAGCAAATGAATATTGAGAATGTAAGAGTATTGGCTCTTGACACTTGCCATCATATAGAACCGAAACAAACGGAAAATATCATACAATGTGTTTCATAAAAAGATAAGTTAGCTAGAGAATAGATAAAATAAGGGGACATCCATCTTTTTTTAATAGATGTCTCCCTATTCTACCCATGCTCTAGATCCATGATTCCTAAATAAAAAAAACAGAACAGACATTGATCCATTTACTTTGAATGGGAAAATGAATAACGCCTAGAATTGGACTGCTTGGATTCAGCTGTTAGCTGAACTCCATCTTGTTGAAAGGGTAAAGAATATCGACGAGCTCTTTGTTTTTCTAATGGTAGGCTCACTATGGCAAGTTTTTTTGTAGCAGTACTTGGAGTTGCTCTTTTATCGGCTGGCATAGGCGTACAATATGCTTGAAGGTAGGATGTGTAGAGATCACTACCTTGAATTAACGTTATCTGAGCAGGCGTAAGCTTACCAAACTCTTCTTCAACCCGTTTAAATTGGGATGAAATATCATCATCACATGTAGCATATCCTTCTTCCATAAGCCAGTTAAGTGCATGCATGGCGGGCTGCAATTTTTGATTACGAGCAAGTAGCAATTTAATCTTCGTATCAGTTTCTTCCGATAGATTGCTATGAGGGAATGATAACTCTGTGAGTGTAATATTGGTTGCCAATGCCTTTATCAAAAATCCAGCTGCAAGTTCTGATATAGGGAAACCGAAATGTAACATTTGCAACGTACTATTTCCTTTTAATGCTTGAGCTAGAACTTTTATATCGTTAGGTGATTCCAAAACACCTAATGCAAGTTTTTTAAGTGTTTTCTGTCTGGTTAATACTAATGCAAGCTCTCTTAGGCTTGCATTATCTAATCTGACACTAGTTAAATCGAGAACCTCAAGAGTTGTAGTGCTCCTCAGTAGATTTATTAAGGGCCCAATTATTTCTGTGCCTATTTCGTGGTTTTTTGCTAGATAAAGCGCATTTAAGCGGGAGCGTTTATTTCGAAAAATGGCATTCAATAATAAGCTCGCTCCTGTAGTACTTATATGATTACCTTGTAAACTAATACCTTCGAGCACAGGATTTCTTTCTAATAAATTAGCAAGGATACCCACGCCCCTATCACTTAACCCCGTATTATCAAGTACAAGTAATCGAACAGTTTCATTATCAATTAACTCATCCACTAAAAAACCTATACCCTGATCACCAAGTGCAGGATTATCAGAAAGCTCAATCCCCATTAGTGTTTGATTTTCTTTTAACAGTTGTCCGATATGTAGAGCCGCATCAGGGGTAAAATTATTTTGCGATAAATTAAGCGAGTGCAAATTGGTTTTACGTGTTAATCGAATAGATAAAAGTTTACAATCACTATCATTTAGTCTGCAATTTGATAAAGTAAGATGCTCCATTGCCTCTTGATCAGCAAGAGCATCTGCTAAGATAGCAATTGGGTCACCGGTTAGAGCAATGTTAGTGATTTCTAATTTTTGGAGCATAGCATTTGCACGTACCCCGTCAGCTAAATCCTTTATCCAATGCATTACTGAAAATTGAGTAGAGCCCTGTAACTGAAGCTCTAATAAAGAAGAATTCGAAGCTAAGAATTTTATAAGTTTGATAAACAAACTGTCATCCACGGTTGCATCTTCGGGATTAGAAATAGACAAGCTAGTGAGCTTGGTATTATTTCGTAAAGCATCTACGAGAATATCAACATTAATGGAAGCAACCGATGGTGTTATCTGATCTAACTTAAGTATGCTAATATTGGCCCTCGCATTTTCATCTAATAGCGTGGCAAGAGCGTGGACGCAACTATTATCTAGTGTCTCTCCTGAAATATTGAGCTCGATCATTCTTGGGTAGTTTATGGCTTGTAGATAAGTCTCAAGCTCTGAAAGTTCTAACGAACAGCCACTTAGATCAAGAGATTCTATAGTTTGATATGCCTTCAACCATTGGGCTAAATATTCATGTGTGACCAGTTCATCTAGGTCTAAGAATCCTAATATATCCAGGACTTTTATTGTTCTAATATCTCTTTTGCAAAACCAAAGATCATAGAGAAATAAGGCCAATCGGTCAGTCACCCAGTCGGCGTTGACATGCTCTTCATTTAAGATAATTTTTCTTTTGCAATCCACCTCCAAGTCTAGAATTTGTTGCTGTTCTCTTTTGCTAAGTCTATCTATAAAGACTGGTACAGAAAACTCCGAATGCCATATTAAATGATGCAAGTATTGCGTTAATAAATTCAGATTTTCGCCCTGCCCTTCACCAGGAAGGCGAATTTTAACTAATAAGATGCGCAATTCGGCAACGAATTTATCTAAAGTGGCGGGAATGGTGCTATCGAAATTGGCTTGTGGATTACTTAAAAATTGACCTACCATAGTTTTATCCAAGAAATAACAAAAAGTGATAAAAATTTTATCTGTTAGAAATTTATGATTGAAGAGACAATACCTGCTTTTTCCATTCTAACATTTTTTCTAATAATTTTTGGGGTTCATCTTCTATTAAGATTGTGCTTAAGCGTTCTGATGGCAGAAAACCCTCATTTACTGCATGATCCAAAAACTTTATTAAATTATTATAATAACCATTAGTATTTAAAATCCCGCAAGGTTTATCGTGATAACCTAAATGCTGTAAAGTAACCATTTCAAAAAACTCATCCAGCGATCCAATACTACCTGGTAGCATAATAAAACCATCTGCTAGTAAATGCATCAGATGTTTTCCCTCGTACATATGATTTATCACATGCAGAGTAGTTAAAGAATCATGTGCAACTTTGAAATGTTCAGCTAATCGTTGCGAAATAACACCTATAACCTCTCCACCTAATCTCAACATTTCATCAGCAAGTACACCCATCAATCCTACTTTTGTACCACCATAGACTAAAGTGATATCAGAAGTAGTAAGTGTTTGAGCTAAATTTTGAACAGCCTGAACGTATGTTGGGTTATACCCTTTTTTAGAACCGCAAAAAACAGCAATTTTTGTTAGTTGAGATGTTAAGTTGCTATGCATTGCTCTTAATAACCATAATGTATGTATTTTAATATATTACTATATTTTTTGATCTTGCTACATTTTCTTGGACTTTCATCAAGTCTGAACTAATACAGTTAATTTTATACATGGCCACACTAAGCCAGAGTAACCTTGATTCCGCTCCGCTTCATCAAGGTTCTTTCAGAAGACCTGTAGTAATAGAAATCTGTGATGTTAACGTTCGATGTACCGGGCATTTATTAGCAATTTCTAGTAATTTACTACGTTGCTCTTGACTCAAGTCACCTACTAATTCAATGATTCTTTCGATATGATCAACTCTTGAATTAGTATTGTCACATTCTTTGCAATCTACCGCGTGAATTTTTTGATATTTTAATTTTACAACCACTCTCTTAAGTGGAATTTTTTTCAATTCAGCGTAGGCACGTAATGTCATTGAAGTACATGTTCCCAATGCTGCTAAAAGAAAGTCATAAGGAGAGGGACCCTCATCATTACCACCATTCGCAATAGGTTCATCTGCAACAAGATGATGTTGTCCAATAATTATATCTTGAATAAATTTTCCTTTGCCAGATTCAGAGACTGTAATTTCAATAGATTGCATATTTTTTACTCTTCAAAGTTTTATTCGCAAATGGCTGGTAAGTACCCGTGTTCATAACAAACCCCGCTTTGCTCACAAGGCGAATTACCTAATGACTCAATCGAGTACTCATTACAAGCTGATGCAGCATTATTATTATTTCCTAGCGCGTTAAAAATTTCTACTGTATTTGACATAACTTCATAAAGACTTGTAGGCCTGTGACAGTAAAGATATCCTCGCTCCATGCTGTTTTTCTAAAATGAATAGTAACTGGCCCCTTTGCCAGCAAGTAGTTATTAAACAAACTTTGTTGTATACTATTAATAAGGCATGATTTATTACACAAGTTGAAATAGGAGAGAAACCATCATGAGAGAGACAATAGTATTTCTTGAGAATGAAGGGTTATTGCTTCAAGTATGGGGTGGAATTCTATCCGCCAGTCCCATAATAAACTTGGAAATCCTTGCAGGTGAAGATCATTTAACTGGTGTGGAGAAGTTTGCAGTTGGTATGGAGAAGATTTCTAAAGCTGCACCAGCTCTTACTCCATTCCTCGATCAAGTAGCTAGGATAATGATTAAGTCATTACCAATACCGAAAATAAGACCGGAGTAAAATCGGTTACTCTCTGAATATATGAGTGATGATGTATCACTCGTTTTTGGGCACGAATGAAAAAAAGAGGTAGTTATCATGAAAAACACGTTAAACTTTATCGAAGATAAATCGGTGTTATCTCAAGTATGTGGTGGCCAGTTAGTAGCCGCCAATCCAATAGTACAATTAGAATCCATTGCAAAGGAAACGAATAATAAAGCATTATTAGCTGTAGCAAATGATCTAGTTACTCTTGACAAATTCGCCCCTAAACTTGCTCTTGGTCTAGCTACGGTACTAGATAATTTATTAACGAAAACGCAGGGAAAAGTACCACAAGCACAATAGAAATAACAGCACAAAAATCAATACTTCACTCTCTGATACCAGTTTATACGGGGATCAGAGAGACTTGCTACGTAAACTATAGTTGATCACCATTTCTTTGAGTTGGTAAGGAATGGCTACGACCTTTTTGGTTTTCCAATGTTAATTCAACTGTTGCTCCTTTAATGCTTGAGCTTTTTCCAAGATATGAGACAGATTCAATTTTCTATAGCTTGATTCAATAACTAAAGTTGCTGTCGCTGTAGTAGGTTTCAACTGCACATAATATTGATCAACTTGGCGGATAGGAATAATAGCATCTATATCAACCTGATTTTCATTACACAGGCTATCGATTGGTATGCTATCATCTAAATGTTGTTGAAATAATGAGACACACAAATCCTTTTTAGCTTTAGCAGTAACTGCCACTTTTTCTGATGCCACATAAAATTTCATTTCATGAAGTTCGCCAAAAAAATTAGGTTTATAGCCGCCAAAGTTCACAAAATATAAGGTATTTTCGGATCCATTTTCTGGTTTTTCTTTTGTTAAAGATATTTCATAACCATCAACAATAGTTAATTCAACAGTAGAATCAATATGCAGGCGCAAAGGCGAGCCAAACCATTTATTAACCAAAAGAGGATACGTCTCTTCAAGTGATTCCCCTGCTACAAAGACGACATCATGCAACTCTATATTACAGCCAGCAGCACGACCACCTAACATAACAGCAAATAATTTAACCACTTTGCATCACTCCTTGAAGTTATAGATGATTGTTACACAATATAATTTTTATCATATATCGAATGCGAGGTCTACAACTTAAGAAGGATTTTCTCATACTTGGAAAAATACAAGAAAGTCAGCGCTGCTATTAAAGCAACCGTGGCGCACAGAATAGCCGGGAAAAAATGGAAACTGGTTTTTGCTACTACAAAACCGCATAGACTTGGAGTAAGTCCCCCTATTCCAGCACCCAGCATAAAAAATAAATTAACAGAGCGACTTCTATGTTCTTTAACAAATAATCTATTCATGACTGAATGGACAGGTGCAATAAAGCAGGCACTTGCGAGTGTTAAGGGGATTTGCCCCCAAATATTTGCCTGTATGATCATATAAAAACCTATTAGAACTAAGGGAATTGCTAAAAAGGATGCAATGAATAAGTAAGAAAAATGTTCATAATAATCTGATATTTTTCCAAACAAAGGTTTTAAGAAAAGTGAAGGCACAATTGCAATGAGTGTGGCAGCAAGACCTACCTCAGTTGAGGTATGCAGAATTTTTGTAAGATAAAAATTAGAGTAAATCGTTGGTAACCAAGAAAAAATACTACTCACCATTCCAAGGAGCAAGGTGCTAATGATGGCAATACGATAGGAATAAATGGTTTTCCTCTGCATTTCTGAAGATTGGCTGGGTGTGTGTTGCAAATTTTTGCGCAAAAAATAACTGATAATGCTAGCTAGTCCGCCCAGTAAAAACGCAATTCTCCATAACCAACTAGGCGCATCGTCTTGTAAGCACATCCAAGCAAAACCCAAGGCGATTAAACCTCCAATGGATGAAGAAGCAGATAAAATACCACTTAATAATCCACGTTGCTGTGGATAGGTTTCCATTAGATAGGTACCTGCAGTTGGATATTCGCCTCCTATAGATAATCCTTGTAATATACGAAGAAAAATCAATAAACACGTGGATAGGATCCCAATGGTTTCATAGGTAGGTAAAAAGGCTAATCCAAACGTAGCTATCCCAGCCCACAAAACGGATTGACTGAGTGCTGTTCTGCGACTCTCTAAATCAGAGATACGACCAAATAGATATCCTCCTAATGGTCTTATCACAAATATTATGCTAAATAACACGATACTCAATAAGTGGTTTTGTTTTTCATCATTTACATTAGTAAACAGCGAAAAAATAAGATAGCCTAAGTGTGCAAATAAAAGAAAGTCGTAGTAATCCAGGATATTACCTAACAAAACCAAAGCAGGTGTTTTTAATCTTTTTGTATTTTGTGAGGGATACGTTTCTTTAGTGCTCAAAATATACTCTCTGGAATCCTATATTATTTAAAATATTGTTTTTAATAGTTCAATAAATAGTTTCACCTTAAGAGGAACAAATTTTCTTTCAGGATAAACGATATATAAAGAAAGAGTAGGTAAGGTAAAGTCTGATAAGCAGGTTATAATCTTTTTTTGTGTGATCCAATCTTTTATCATGAATTCAGGCAACACAGCCATGTAGGTGCCTGCCATTACCATTTGTGCAACAAAATCAGCATTATTGGATTGAAGAGAACTATTGACTGTAACAGAAAAATTCTGGTTTTTCTTTGTAAAGATAAATTTTTTTGAAAATTTATCACTCATATTATAAATAGCAAAATCCTGTTTGGACAGCTCTTCTGGATGTGAGATTTTTCCATGTTTCTTTATATACTCAGGACTTGCACACAGCACAAGCGGCAAAGATGCTATCTTTTGACTAATTAGTGATGAATCACGTAGTTTGGCAGTACCAATGCTTAAATCAAAACCCTGTTGAATTATATCACCAGTCATACTATCCAGGGTGATATTAAATTTTACATCAGGATAGAGTTCGTGAAATTTCAGCAAAGGAGTCGCAAATAAATGCATGGCAAATGCAGGAGGTACAGAAATTTTGAAAGTTCCTGAGGGTTTTTTCTGTAAGTTTAAAATGGCCTCATAACCTTCCTCAGCAATACCCGATAAAGATTGGCAATGTTGATAAAAAATCTCACCAGCCTCTGTCAATGAAAGCTGTCGTGTTGAACGATTCAATAAACGTGTTTTCAAGTGCTTTTCAAGTTTTGTAATATGCTTGCTAATATATGATTTAGACACTCCTAAAATTTCAGCAGCTTGAGAGAAGCTTGATTGTTGTACAACATTGTAAAAAATTGCCATTTCATTAATAAGCATGACTTCCCCGTGCTGCTAGCAAAAAACATTATTATACCCATGGTTTCCGTATGGAAACAATCCTTTTCCACTTTTACAATTATCAAAGTTTTACAACTTTAGTAAGATAGGTGAACTCAAGTTAATAAAGAAAATTAAGGCCAATACAACATGTCGATTACGCGACTAGCTCTTTCGCGACCATATACCTCTGTTGTCTTGGCGTTAATGTTATTAATATTTGGCATTATATCCCTCTTGCGTACTCCTGCAGACATCTTTCCTAATATTGATATTCCTGTTGTAGGCGTGGTATGGACTTATACAGGTATGCCAGCAGAAGAAATGGGCTCACGGATTACTAGTGTTTTTGAACGTGTTGTTCCTACAACAGTAAATGATGTAAAACATATTGAATCTCAATCCCTTAATGGATTTGGAATTATTAAAATATTTTTTCAACCTGATGCTAAAATCGATCTGGCGATTGCGCAAGTAACCGCTATTGCGCAGACGATGTTAAAGATTATGCCGCCAGGAATGTCGCCTCCGCAAATTTTAAGCTATAACGCCTCAACCGTGCCAATTATACAGCTTGTATTATCAAGTTTGAAATTATCTGAGCAAGAGTTAAATGATTATGGTAGTAGTTTTATCCGCACAGAACTTGCCACAATAAAAGGCACTGCACTTCCTGCGCCACACGGCGGAAAAGTAAGGCAAATAAGAATAGATTTAAATCATCAAGCTATGCAGGCCTACGGAATAACTGCACAAGATGTCGGTCAAGCGATTGGTGAGCAAAATATTATTTTGCCCTCTGGCACACAAAAAATGGGAATTTATGAGTACAATGTAAAATTAAATAACAGTCCCCTGTTATTAGAGCAATTAAATGAATTACCTATTCGCAACAAAAATGGCACCATTTATCATATTCGTGATGTAGCGTATGTGCATGACGGATTTGCACCACAAACTAGTATTGTGCGAGTCGATGGAAAACGAGCCGTATTAATGCCAATACAAAAAACAGGGAGTGCTTCCACTTTAGATATCATTGATGAGGTTAAAGGCCTTGTCCCTAAAATTCGCGATATGATGCCGGAAGCACTTAAATTAGCTATTGTAGGCGATCAATCGTTATTCGTTTCTGCAGCAATAAAAAACGTCGTTTTTGAAGCGGTAATTGCTGCGACATTAACTGGATTGATGATTTTATTGTTTTTATCTAGTTGGCGCAGTACGTTAATTATTACTATTTCTATTCCGTTATCCATTTTAGCCTCGGTCATCGTGCTTTCTGCCTTGGGTCAAACCATAAACATCATGACATTAGGAGGGTTAGCTTTAGCTGTAGGGATTTTAGTGGATGATGCTACTGTTATGATTGAAAGTATCAATTGGCATTTGGAGCAAGGGAAAAGTTTAGAGGCGGCTATATTAGATGGTGCCGATCAAATTTCCGCTCCGGCATTGGTTTCTACTTTATGTATTTGCATCGCATTTTTCCCCATGTTTTTTCTAAGCGACATAGCATATTACTTATTTGCACCTTTAGCGGAAGCAGTTATTTTTGCAATGTTGGCGTCTTATGTTTTATCACGGACATTAGTTCCTACTTTAGCAAAATATTTGTTGCGTAGCGATCAGGAAAAGAGCAAGAATCCTAAATTCTTTATGCGTTTCCAATTGCTTTTTGAAAACAAATTCAAGGCAATTCATGAGGGATACTATCTTGTTTTGCAGGAATTTCTAAAGAAAAGAGGTTTAGTTGTTGCATTATTCTTGGGCTTTACAACCATTTCAATTTTATTATTAACACCTTGGATAGGCTCGGATTTTTTCCCTGCAGTAGATGCAGGTCGATTTAAATTACATGTGCGCGCACCCACTGGTGTGCGAATAGAGGAAACCGCAAAATTATGTGATGAAATTAATACATTCATACGACAAATTATTCCTGCTAAGGAAATTGATAATATTGTAGATACTATTGGCTTACCCATGGGCGGTATTAATCTGACTCACACCACTTCAGCACCTATTGGCGCAGCTGATGCCGACATATTAGTAAGTCTTAATCCTAATCATTCCCCTACTGTTAATTATGTGCGTATGTTACGCAAGAAATTACCTAAAAAATTCCCTGGTGTCACTTTTTCCTTTTTACCAGCTGATATGGTTACACAAATTCTTAATTTTGGGTTGCCCTCGCCTATTAATTTACAGATTGTTGGTCGAAAGTTACAGGAAAATCGTCAATATGCGGCAAAGCTACTAGAAAAATTAAAATACATTCCTGGCATTGTTGATGCCCATATTCATCAAGCCTTTAATTATCCTCAATTAAATGTTAATGTTGACCGTGGCTTGGCCAATCAATTAGGCTTAACGCAATTTGATGTGGCTTCTAACCTACTTGTTTCCCTTTCTGGGAGTTTTCAAACAAACTCCACCTTTTGGTTAAATAGCGATAATGGAGTGTCGTATTCTCTAGTATCTCAAACACCGCAATATGCATTAACTAGTTTGCAAGATCTTAATAATATTCCAATAGGTAACCCCAATGCAGAAGGTCAAATTTTGGGATCGCTTGCTACTGTGCAACGAACAGTTAGCTCGGCTGTGGAAAGTCATTATAATGTGCAACCCGTTATTGACATTTTTGCCAATATTCAGGATCGCGATCTAGGGGCTGTTGCAAAAGAGATTAAGAAAACTCTAACTGAAATGCATAAAGATTTACCATTAGGTTCGCGGGTGATTGAACGCGGACAAATTCAAACACAACACGATTCATTCGTTGGTCTTTATTATGGTTTAATTTTTGCAGTACTACTGATTTACTTATTGATGGTTATCAATTTCCAATCCTGGAAAGATCCATTCATTATTATCACCGCATTGCCTGCTGCACTAGCAGGAATTGTATGGATATTGTTCGTGACAGGAACCACTTTAAGTGTGCCCGCTTTAATTGGTGCAATTATGTGCATGGGTGTAGCAACAGCTAACAGTATTTTAGTTGTAAGCTTTGCACGTAATGAAATGATACAAGGTCGCGATGCGTTATCAGCTGCATTAGCAGCAGGTTATACACGATTGAGACCCGTATTAATGACAGCGCTTGCTATGGTTATTGGGATGTTACCTATGTCGTTGGGTTTAGGTCAAGGTGGCGAGCAAAATGCGCCTTTAGGACGAGCAGTCATTGGAGGGCTATTATTTGCTACCGTAGCAACTTTATTTTTTGTCCCTGTTATTTTTTCTTTAATTCACGGAAAAGAACATGCTAATGCAAACTAAAATTTGGCAAAAAATACAACAGATTTACAATGATTTTACTAATTTACCAATTAGATTGCGGCGAAACCTAATCTGGTCTGTTTATATTATTACATGTATTATTTTAATTGGTATTGGTTGGCGTTTAATCGAGTTATTCCATTTACGCAAAACTACAGAGCAACAAGCTATTTTGAATGTGGCAATTGCTCAGCCTTTACAGGGTGCTAAATTAGAGGAAGTCATTTTGCCTGGAGAAGTTCGTGCATGGCATGAGGCAACTATTTATGCTCGCACTAATGGTTATATTCAAGCATGGTATGTGGATATTGGCGCAAAAGTAAAAAAAGGCGACTTATTGGCTAAAATTGAAGGCCCCGATATCGATGCGCAATTATTGCAAGCAGAAGCAAATTTAAAAACTTCACAAGCTAATAATACACTAGCTCAATCGACTCACGAACGTTGGCAAAATTTGTTGAAAACAGGGTCCGTTTCCAAACACGGTGCTGATGAAAAAGCCAGTAATGTTGCTGCAAGTAATGCAACAGTATCGGCAGCTCAAGCGAATGTAAAATATTTAGATGAGCTGGTTGATTTCCAGCAAATTACCGCACCTTTTAATGGTACTATTACTGCAAGAAATATTGACATAGGCACATTGATAGACGAAGGCAGTAATAATACCTTAACTCCCCTCTTTCATATTATACAAGCAGATAAATTACGGGTGTATGTACGAGTACCTCAAAATTATGCTCCACGTATTACACCAGCTATGGAAGTTAAACTCACTTTTACAGAATATCCAGGAAAAAGTTATGCTGCAAAATTATTAAGCACTGCAAAAAGTATTGATCCTATTACACGTACTTTACTCACAGAGTTCGAGGTTAATAACGAAGAATATGGATTATTACCTGGTGGTTATACTCAAGTGCATCTGCTATTACCATCACCGGATTATATTGTCCGTGTTCCTGTTAATACTTTACTATTTCGCGCAGAGGGCCTACAAGTTGCCAGTGTCGATAAAAATAATATTGTCAAACTTCTGCGCATTACGGTAGGTAGAGATTTTGGTAATGAACTGGAAGTCGTTGCAGGGCTTTTGCCTCAGCAATCAATTATTTTAAATCCACCTGAATCATTGCTAAATGGACAAAAAATTAATGTGGTGCACGACGCATCTAGTCGGAAAGAGTAATCATAATACAGCCAGAATTTTACTATTAATATCAAGCATTAATGTATTCATTGCGAGATTCCTATTTGCTTGCTAATATTCATATTTATGTTTAGTATCTTTTTTGAGGTTTTAATTATATTTAGGAAGAAACAATAATGAAAAAGAAAATAGCTATTCTTGTTGGAAGCCTTCGTAAAGAGTCTTTTAACCGTAAGATTGCCAATGCATTAATACAGCTTGCCTCCGCATCGCTTGATATGAAAATAATCGAAATTGGTCAATTACCACTTTATAATCAGGATGGTGATGAAGGTAATCCTCCAGCAGCATGGACTGAGTTTCGCAATACTATGAAGGATTTTGATGGCATTCTATTTATAACACCAGAATACAATCGTTCCGTTCCGGCAGTGCTTAAAAATGCCATAGACGTTGGATCACGACCTTATGGTAAGAGTATTTGGGATAAGAAACCAGCTGCTATAGTTAGCTCTTCCCCAGGCGCAATAGGTGGATTTGGTGCAAACCATCATCTTCGACAATCGTTAGTATTTCTTAATGCACCTTGCATGCAACAACCAGAAGCCTATATTAGTGATGTTGCAAAGCTGTTAGATGAAAAAGGAAATATAAATAACGAGGGTACTCAAAAATTCCTTAGTCAATTTATGGAAGCATTCGCTCATTGGGTAAATAAAAATACGGTAGTTTAGAGCGAATAATTCTGTTCACGTCATTGCTTGGTTGGCCTGCTGCCTTCTCGCAATGACGTTCTATACCCTACTCTGTTCTATCTATCGATTTCATTCCCTCTGAAGAATAACGCCCCCCAATAATCTGAATATTCTTCAAGGCATCAGTCAGCGTATCCCACGCTGATTCAGGAAGATTTAAACTAGTTGCCTTCGTATTTTCTTCTAGATATTTTAGATGCTTAGTACCAGGAATTGGAACAATATCATTTCCTTGTTTTAGAAGCCAAGCAAGAGCTATTTGAGCTGGTGTAGCTTTATTCTTTTTGGCAATTTCCTCTACAATTTCAACAAGTTTAAAATTGTGTTTAAAATTTTCTTCTTGAAAACGTGGATTTGTGCGACGCCAATCGGATTGTTCAAGCTCATGAATACTCTTGATTTTACCGGTGAGAAAACCTCTTCCCATTGGACTGTATGCTACAAAACCAATTCCCAACTCACGAACAGTTGGTAGAATTTTTTCTTCAATATCCCTTTCCCACAAGGAATATTCTGATTGAATTGCGGTAAGCGGGTGTACCGCGTGTGCGCGTCGTATAATAGCTGGGCCAACTTCAGAAAGACCAATATATCGCACCTTACCAGCTTTCACGAGTTCTGCAAGCGCGCCAACGGTATCTTCGATCGGTGTCTTTGGATCCAAACGATGTTGATAATAAAGATCAATATAATCTGTATTTAATCTCTTAAGTGAACCTTCAATTGCTTTTTTGATATGCGCAGGACTGCTGTTTAAACCTAGCGTTTCATTATTATGCCCAAATTCAAAAGCAAATTTTGTAGCGATAACGATTTTTTCTCTGGCTTTTCCTTTTATTGCGCGCCCAATTAATTCTTCATTTTTAAATGGACCATACATTTCTGCTGTATCCCAAAAATTTATTCCTAGGTCGAGCGCGCGATGGAGCACGTTAATTGATTCTGATTCATCTGCTGGACCATAACCATATGACATGCCCATACAACCTAACCCTAATACTGAAACCTCAAGACCTTGATCGCCTAGTTTTCTTTTTTGCATAATTCACACCTTATTTGCTATGGGAGATTTTTAATTTTTGGGGGAATTTTTGTAATTATAAGTTCTGCAAGAAATATGGTTGCTATTGAAGCAACAACAAAAGAGACAAAAAGATAAGAATCGATTAAACCCATGTTTAAAGCCAATGCACCCATAATGATTTCCATTGCGCCACGGGAATTAAGTGTTCCACCAATAATTGCAGCTTGCGATGAATCAAATCCACTCAAGCGAGCTCCTAAATAACCACTTATTATCTTAGTGCAACACAAAAAAGCGAATATAACGACGACCAGCATAAGATCAAGACTTTGAAAGAAATTCAGTTTTAAACCTATAGAAATAAAAAAGATAGGAGCAAAAAAATTCATCACAAATAATTCAACTTGTTTAAGTACGGGACTCTCCCCGCCAATAATTCTCCTACCAATAATTCCAGCAATAAAAGCCCCTAAACTGGAGTGAATATGAATACCATTAGTAAAAGCCGCCGTAAGTAGGCAAATACCAAATAGCAGAGCTAAATCATAAGCAGGCTCACCGGTTTGAGATACTTCTTTAGTAAATATTTTTCTCATCACTCTTTGCTTGCCTGAAATGAAGAAAACTAAGCCAAAAAAACCAATGATATAAAGCAATGTATATAAAATTTGAATGTTTTCCATAGCAGCATTGGCGTAAACAATAACTGACGAGTATGCAAACCACCCGAATAGGTCGGTCAATAAGGCTGTTCCTAAAACAGTAACACCTAACGCGCTATTTATAATGTTATGCTCCATTAACGTTCGTGTAATAACAGCTAGCGCAGAAATAGACGCAATTGTTGCAAAAGTTAATGGAAATATATGAGGGGATGCTGAAATTTCTGTGCCATGTAAAAAGTCAAAGAAATGGAGGGCAAAGAAAAACCCAGCAATAAAAGGTATAAAAATAGCACAAGAGCTTGTTAGAAAAATTGCTTTGGTTTGTTTAGTTAACAGATTAAAGTCTAATTCTAAACCTGCTGTGAAAAGTAACATAACAACGGAAAGACTAAATAACGTATCATAAGCATCTGGCAAATTACCTACATCTGGAAAGAAGAAAATGTGTGTTTCAGGAAAGAAAAAGCCTAGCAAAGTGGGGCCTAATACGATACCTGCAACAAGCTCAGTAACTAAAGTGGGAACATTAAATCTCCGTCCTATTCTTGCTAGAAACCGTGCTAAAGCCAGCATAAGTCCAACCGCAAACAAAAATATAGTTAACTCACTTGATGTTAAAGCATGCATAAAATAATTTCTCGCTGTTAGTCATCATGACAATCCTTAAATTTTAGTTTAACTTATTACATTATCCAGTGATTACTATAATACCGAAAAAAATGGTTTTAGTGCTAAAGACAAAACGGTCGTTGCAGTGAACTAGCTCTCTAATCCACATAATCTTCTACTGTTTCATGGAGTGGATTATATCTAATACCTACATATAGTATATTACTTAATTTATTGCCTGTAGTTTGAAATTGTAATCGCTGTAAGTACCCAATTTGCCAAAAAATAGTAGAGGTTGCTTGAAAATCTGTGCCAATAAAAAGTCGATTTTCCTGCACTGCTTTATCATTAGACCATTCAGGATCATTCAGTTTTACAAATATTTCGTTGGAAACAAGAGGGACAAATTTATTAGTAATTTTATTCGGGAAATAAAGTGCAATTTTCTCTCGAACACGACTTTGCCATTGTGGCTGATGCATTCGACTATATTGCTCAAATCGAGTCCTGTTTCTTAAAACGAAGTTATCTTTTTTAATAACCTCAGCTACTATTTCTTCCCAAAGGCCGTTTTCCCTAACGCTATCACTTAAGGGATTGTGGGAGCTCCAAAAATAGCCCCCACTCAAGTTGAGGCCAGGTTTGTATCGGTATTCTATACCAGCATATACCTTGGTCAATTCATAATAATTGGCTAAGTCTTTGAATCGTAATTGACCCTCAATGTTATAATGCCATTTCGTTAATGTAGGAATTCTATCGTTAATTGCGGCATCTAACCAAAGGCCAGTAGATTCTTGTAACCCATAAGCCTTATGCGTAAGCATGCACATAAGAAAAGACACCAGAATTTGAAGGGAGAATTTTAATTGATAATCCTTTAGCATTTTAAAGATACTCATCTGTTTTTCAAATTTATTATAACTCATTATTCCCTCTAATAATCTATCATTCGAAGAGAGATTTGCGTGCGTATGCACAGCATGTATAATGAATGACAGTATTACTATCAGTGGATCATAAACATGAAAACACTTAGCTCAATAAACCCTGCTAACTATTCCGTTGTGGGTGAAGTAACAGTAAGCTCACAGCAGGAAATTGTTGAGAAGGTTCAAAAAGCGCATGCAGTAAAGAAATACTGGAAAATGTTAGGTGCAAGAAAGCGCGCTGAAATGTTGCGCCCCCTACTCTCCTTATTTCAACAAAGAGTTCAAGAAATCGCGACTCTTACTAGTCAAGAAATGGGCAAGCCGATTGCTCAAAGTCTTGAAGATATCGAATCGGAAGATGCCTACTTCCTTGCTTTTATTGAACAAGGCCCCGAATATCTTGAAGATGAAATTACAGTGAATGAAGAATCCCAACAAAAATCAGCATTTCATCGAATTGTATATGAACCCACTGGCGTAGCTGCTTGCATTGCGCCTTGGAATTATCCATTCAACAATTTTATTTGGGCTGTTATCCCTAATTTAGTAGCGGGAAATCCCGTGATTTTTAAACATTCAGAAGAGTGTCCATTGATTGGCAAATTAGCCGAAGAAATGATGCAACAACTTAACTTACCTGAAGGGGTATTTGCAGCAGTTTATGGCGATGCAACGGTTGGTCAAACACTTATTGAACAAGATATCGATTTGATTTGGTTTACAGGAAGCTCTCAAACGGGAAAGAAATTATTTGAAATAGCCGGTAAAAAACAAGTTAAAAGTCTTTTAGAAATGGGGGGTTCAGATCCTGCCATTCTTTTTGAAGATATTAAGAATATTCATATCGATAAAGTTATTGAAAGAATTTATTCTCGCCGTTTTACAAATTGCGGGCAAGTATGTTGTGCGGTTAAAAGACTAATTGTGCATGAATCTATTTTTCAAGAAGTTGCAGATAAACTTGCAAAATATTTAGAAAATATCAAAGTAGGTGATCCGTTAGATCCCACTACACAAATGGGTCCTCTTGTTGCCGAACACCAACTCCTTTTATTAGAATCCCAAATAGCCAATTCTATCGCATTAGGCGCAAAAGTTTTATCTGGTGGCAAACGTCCTGATGGTTTAACTGGAGCCTATTACCTACCTACTTTACTGACCAATATCAACAGAAATATGCGAGTCTGGAAAGAAGAAACGTTTGGTCCTGTATTACCAATAATATCTTTTGCTACTGAAGAGGAAGCAATTGAATTAGCAAATGATACTATTTATGGACTAAGTGGCGTTATTTATACGGCTGATCAGGAACGTGCACGACGTGTTGCAGCACAAATTGATGCTGGATGCATTGATATTAATTTCGCCAGCCATTGGCGTCCTTGCAATCCTTTTGGCGGGTACAAAGCCTCAGGAGTTGGTCGTGAACATGGTAGGCCTGGCTTTCAAGAGCTATGTCAAATAAAAGTTATTGCTGAGTAACCTCAGGAAAAAATGAAAAGCGGTCGCTTTTAAAACTCCACCTCGGTACTTAATTCCATCACGCGGTTTGCAGGTAATTTAAAAAATCGAGTGGCGCTTCCTGTATTTCGAAACATAGCAAAAAATAATTTTTCGCGCCATTTTGCAATATTTTCATACTTGCCATGAATCAACAATTCTTTGCTTATAAAAAACAAAGGATCGGTTATAGAAAACTTAACTCCATATTTTTCACATTGCAATAATCCCAGTGGCACATCTATATCGTCTTTAAAACCATAGTGCAATTTAATAGCATAAAAGTTTTGCGATAGTTCCTGTATATTTAAGCGTTTAGCAGCAGATATGTGAGGCACATCCTCTATCGATACTTTAAGCACCACAACGTATTCATGCAACACTTTATTATAATTTAAATTATAAATTAACGCTCTAGGAGCAATGCTTGGATCAGCAGTGAAGAATACAGCTGTTCCTTTCACTCGTAGAGGAGATAAGGCAGGAAGATTATCAATAAATGTTGTCAATGCGACACCTTGGTCTTGTTTATGAACACTGACAATTCTATTTCCTTTCCGCCAAGTAGTCATTATCACAAAAACAGATAATGCAATTAATAGCGGTAACCACCCTCCTTCCATAACTTTTAGCAGATTAGCGCTGAAAAAAGTTAAATCTACTATTAAGAAGGATCCCAATATTAATAGCGAATGCCACCAACGCCATTTTAGCAAGTGGGTAATAACGAAAAAGGCTAAAATGGTAGTTATGATCATAGTGCCGCTTACTGAGATGCCATAAGCTGCACCTAAATGAGTTGATGTCTTAAACGTTAAAACAACCAATACTACAGCAGCAAATACGAGCCAATTTATAGTGGGTAAATAGATTTGGCCAATGGCTTTTTCGGAAGTATGTTGCACTTCCATACGCGGCAAATATCCCAAACGGATTGCTTGCTGTGTGGTAGAAAAAATGCCTGAAATGACCGATTGTGAGGCAATAATAGTAGCCAAAGTTGCTAAGGCAATAAATGGATAAAGCATCCAATCAGGAGCTAATAAATAAAATGGGTTTACAATAGCCGCAGGATTTTCTAGTAATAATGCACCTTGACCAAAATAATTTAATATCAATGCTGGCAAAACTATAACATACCAAGAAGCAGTAATCGGCCTGCGGCCAAAATGCCCCATATCTGCATATAACGCTTCTGCACCAGTCAAAGCTAAGAACACGACACCTAAGACGATAAAACTGAACCATTTATTCTGCACAAAAAACAAAATAGCATGTAGTGGATTCAATGCGAATAATATATCTGGATAATTAATAATCTGAAAAAGTCCCAATAGGCCAATTGTAAAAAACCATACTAACATTACGGGGCCAAAAAATTTTCCAATAATGGCTGTACCTTTATGTTGGAAAAGAAAGAGTAAAAAGATAATGGCAATAGTAATCGGAATAACCCATACAGAAAATTTTCTATCGACTACTTCAACGCCTTCAACAGCACTTAAGATAGAAATAGCCGGTGTAATTACGCCATCACCATAAAAAAGCGCTGAACCTAGTATTCCTAAAAACATAAGGAAAGTATATTGCCTCTTCTCCCCTTTTACATTGCGCAATGCCAAAGATAACAAGGCCATAATACCGCCTTCACCATTATTATCTGCGCGCATTACAAACATGATGTATTTAAGAGAGACAACGATAATAAGCGACCAAAAAATAAGTGAAGTAACACCCAACACATTGACAACAGTTACTGCAAGTGGATTATCCCCTGAAAATATCGCCTTTAATGTGTATAAAGGGCTAGTGCCAATATCACCATAAACAACACCTATAGCACCCAGCATAAGTAAGGTAAAACCGTTGGTGGTTTTTAGTTTTTTTTCCATAGGAGTATTAATTCTTTATCTATTGTAGGATTGCCGCTGTTTTAATGTACCGTATTGGTCGTTTACAACATAGCACACTCTACTTATCTGTTACAGCTTAATACCAGACTTATATAATGAACATCCGCGAAGGATCTTTGCTGGTATTTTGATTTTTATTCTATATTGAACTATATTTTAAAGTTGAACTTAGTAACTCATCCAATTAGGGGACCTTGTCATGAAAAAATTAACTTTGCTATTTTCCAGCTTTGTTTTAATGATTATGATGTCGAGTGTATTTGCAAATAGCACCTTCAATGAAGTTAAAAAAGACATTGATGATTCTGCTATCACTACTGAAGTGAAAGGGTTACTATTAAAAGATCAATTGCTAAACAGTGCTGGCTACAATGCCTTGAAAGTTCACGTTGAAACGATAAATGGTGTGGTTTTGTTAACAGGTGAAGTTAAAACTGAGCAACAAAAAGAAAAAGCTGAAGAAGTAGCAAAATCAGTTGGTGGGGTAAAAGGTATTTTCAATAAATTAGATATTAAATAATTTATTTGAGAGTGTTCATCTAACTGTGTCAGCATAGGTTTATCTTAATTCCAAATTTAAACGCCCCTCAAAATAGATTTGTAGCCACGATATAATTAGTGCACAATTATGCATAGGCATTGTCCATTTTTCTAGTACTTTTTGGCATGCGCAATAAATTAATGTCATTAAGGCATTTTCGCTGACAAAAGCACCTTTGCTCTTGGTATATTTGCGGATCTGTCGATGAAAACCTTCAATGATATTGGTGGTATAAATAATACGTCGTAATTCTTCAGGATATTTAAAATACTGCGATAAACGCTCCCAATTGGATTGCCACGATTTAAGCACCGCAGGATGCTTCTTACCTCATTTTTCATCTAACTCCAGCAAATGATGCTCTGCTAACTCTCGGCTGCTGGCGCGATAGACTAGCTTTAAACCTTGCATAAAGGCTTTTTGATCTTTACTGACTATATATTTTAATGAATTGCGAATTTGGTGCACAATACAAAGCTGAATTTCTGCTTTAGGAAAGGCCTGTGCAATCGCTTCGGGGAATCCCTTCAACCCATCGATGCTAGCAATTAAAATATCCTCAATGCCACCTGTACGTAAATCATTAAGAACAATCAACCAGAAATGGGCGCCTTCACTATGTGAAAGATACATCCCTAGAATATCCTTACAGCCTGATGGCGTCACTCCAAGAATAGAATAAATCGCTTTGCTCACCACTTTGCCCTCTTCTCGTATCTTAAAATGCATTGCATCTAAAAACACAATAGGGTAAACCGCTTCAAGTGGACGATTACACCACTCCGTAATTAGAGGTAATAATTTATCAGTGATTTGGCTGATTTTAGCGGTGGAAACTCCAGCCCATACAATTCCTCTAGGTGGCTTGCTATCGATTCATAGCTCATGCCAATGGCATAAAGGGAAAGTATTTTATTATCCAACGACTCATTCAAAACCGTTTGACGTTTTTTAACGATTTCAGGTTCAAAGCTACCTTCACGATCACGAGGTGTCTCAAGGTCGAAAGCACCTGTACCTGTTTTTACCGTTTTTGATGTTTTGCCATTGCGGCGATTTGCTACACCCTGTGATTGGCAATCGGAAAGATGAGCCGACATCTCACCTTCTAATGCCGCTTCTAAAATTTGCTTAATCAATGGCGTCATTACACCATCTTTTCCGGTTAAGGCTTGACCCGATTTTAGCTTTGCTATTGCTTCTTCTTGAAATTCCTTGAAGTTAAAATTGGCTAAATTGACCTGTTTATCGTTCATATCAGTGCTCCTTTAGCTGGCTTATTCTATCAACTTTTTCAACACTGACACAGTTAGCTAAACACTACCATTTATTTTAATAAAATTAAGTGGGTAAACTTTATCCACTTAACTATCGTGGCTTTGGTGCTTTTCCTTTCCTTAAATTCAAAAAGCTGTCAATAAGTTTATCATTAAAAGAAGCCAATTCAGGGTAAAATGTTTCTAAAGTTACCCTTCCCATTCCTACTCTATTAGCGTGATTTTCTGCCCATTTTGTTTTTTCAACATCCCTGCCGTGCATATTTGCATTATTTCGCATGTCACTATAGGCAATATCCCATACACTCATACGAAATTTTATATCAGCGATTAAAACTTCCAAAGGATCCTCGCTATAAGGAATAACATACAGCTCATATTTACCATTCGCTTTGTTTTCACCAATGACTTCTAAATGTTGTATGCCATGATCTGGGAAATAGGAACGTAATTTACTCTCTATTTTTATTAACTTTCTTCCATTGACGTTATTTACATATTGATCATACTCTTTCGGGTTCATATTAAAAATTTGATCTTTAGGGGAATGGTCTTTTGCTGCCTCTCGATAGTTGGCAAGCTCTAGTCTCTCTTTATGGCTAAGTGTATTAGTTTGTTCTTTTTCTAATAACAAAGGCAAATATTTTAAAATACGCCTATCTCCTGTGCAAACAGCTGTTTTTAACTGACTTAAGCGATCGCCTACCGTTAAATACCAATAACCAGGATCTCGTTTATCATTACTTGCTCGAATATTTGTAAAGTCCTGATCTGTAACAAACTCTATGAAGCCATGCCATAATTCGTGCAAAAAGGTCTCTTGCATAGGTTTTTGAGGTTCATTACCTGTTGAATACAGATTCATTCCTTGTGGCATCGTTGGATGATTAGGATGATAATTGTATTTACCGTAGATATCAGATACTTGTGCAAGTGTTGGTACATAATGGATATGAATTTTAGGTGGAGCATATTTAAATAAATATTGAATATAGGGATACTCTTTTTCAGCCTGCTCTAAAAATTTCACTATTGCTTTTTTTTGTCGTCTTTCGAGTCGTGAGTTTCCTTCAAAACCTTTAGTGATTATGCTCTTTTCAAATGGATGGGAAGGCTCCTCTGCAAAAACGCTTCCTCTAATTTTATATTCAGTTACTTCAGAAAAATCTGGGATCGTTTGACATTGCATTACCAACCGAGTATTTGTCTGCGCAAGCCATTCTGGATTTCTATAAGGGAGTACTCTTCTTGGGGGATTACCTGCGCGAGTCATCAATAATAAAACATAAGCAATACTTAAAAAAGTCACCAGGGAAAGTACGATACGTAAAGAGATTGGCAAACGCGTATAGTGCTGGCTAATTTGCCCCCACAAATTTAAGGTTGTGCTTGCATTTTGTCCTGCGGGTTTTATTCTACCCTCCTCCATAGATGGGGGTGCTGCTAGATGTTTTCTCCACATTAACAGATTCCTTTGTCTAAAATTAGTAAAAAGCAGTATACTCACAACCTATTGCTTAAGCAAGCAATTTGAATAACTATATGCTAATCTTATGATAGCAACTAAAGAGTTCAATGGATAAGTTCTATACTTACGAGAGAAATGTGTGATTAGGGAATTAATATTAACAGGATGTTGATTAATGAAATGGCTGGCACAATCTATTCTTTTTTCTGCTTTGCTCCTTAGCTTGCATACTACATGGGCGGCTGTTTATCGAGCTTCGGATCCTTTCGATATGGGTGCTGCACTAGCTAATAATGCCACAACAGAAATTTATAATCCTGCTGGACTAACAAATTTAGAAAACGTACAAATTGTAGGTTCATATGTATGGTTTGAGCAAAGCATCGAATATAACGGTACCGTAACAGAAGTACCTTTGCAAAAAACACAATATGGTAACGCTAGCACTACATTTTCATCATCCCTTCCTGGACTTTTTTTGTCAGTTCCTGTAACAGATGATTTAGTGTTGGGGTTTTCTTATAGTACACCTTATGGAAGCCCGAACGGTCCTAAATATGCAGAAGATGCAATTGTGGGTTACAGCTATACGGAGTTGCTATTAAATACTTATAATTACTCCGGCGCATTGGGTTATAAACTAACTGAAAAATGGTCCATCGGTGCAGGCTTAAATTATCAAACGATGAATGTGGATTTTAGAAATGTGTTGCTAGCTAATCAATTTCCAGTCGGGTTTACTAATTCTGCAGATGGCCATGCTTGGTGGTGGCATGCTGGCATTTTATATGCTCCTACCCAAACTACCCGTTTAGGGTTCACTTATTGGTCAACAATTCATCAAAAATTATATGGTAGTAGTGAAATTTCAGGTGTTATTAATAAGTATAGTGATAATCTGAAAATAGATTTAACTATCCCTCCTTCCTATATGTTCAGTATTTTTCAAATCTTAAATGAGCAATGGGGAATAAATCTCACCGTAGGTTATACACCCTGGAGCGAATTGTCGAATTTAGCGTTAGAAAATTCTGCGGCCGGTACTCTTGTAACAGAGGGTGTTTATAATAATACATGGCGTGCTACTATTGGCCCGGGATTTAAATTAAATGATAAGTGGTCATTTGATGGTTTTGTTCGTTATGAGCAATTAGCTATTAATGATGATATTCGCCTACCCTCTCAACCAGGTGATGTCAATTGGTCATTAGGCATAGGAGCTGCTTATAATTTTACAGATAAAATTTCGCTGAAGACGCGCTATATTTATCCTTTTTACGATGTTAAAGACCTAGATGCAACGACACAAGCAAATAGAATTTTATATCAAGGGCAGGAAGAGCGTTCTGCCAACGTGTTGGGAGCTCAATTGATCTGGTCGTTGTAACTCTGTACGTGATGCACGGGATGACATGCGAACTAAAACGGCGATACCTTAACAGGGGTTGGATGGTTTCCCGCTATGATATGTACCAGTACCGGTTTATTCAGACTTAATGCATGGGTAAAAGCACTCGATAGTTTTTCTGGATCGGTAACAGTAATTCCAAACAGCCCTAATCCTTCAGCTATTTTTGCCCAATCATGCGCGGGTAATTTAAGAAACTCTGTTTCAAACTCACCTACATTGCGGGCACGTAATTGAGGATTTCCATGAGCTTGATTGTCAATAAGTACAAAAATCACAGCCAATCCATAACGCGCAGCTGTTTGAATTTCAAGACCGTGCATTAGCATGCTACCATCACCTATGATAGAAACGACAGGAACATCCGGTCTAGCAGCTTTGCCGCCAATTGCTGCAGCTATTGACCAACCCATAGGGCTCATCGATTTTACCTGCGTGAAATGTTGTCTTGGTCCATAGCATGTCCAGTAGTGTGATGCAAAAAATCCACTCGCACCTTCGCCAGAAAATAAAATGGTATTGTTTGGCATAACATCCCGTAATTCTTTAATTATACGCGCAGGATGAATAGGTATTATATCGCTAGATAAATTGTATGCATCATAATAGGTTGGACTTTTTTGTTTAATGGTTGCGATCCAATCTTTTCTTTTGTTAATAGAGTTTTTTAAGATTTTGTTTTTATCAGATTGATTAAGTTTAGCTAAAAAGGTTTTAATATCGCCTAAGACAAATAAATCTGGATTAAAATTGCCAAAGTAACTATTTTCATTAATATCATTGATAATAAGCGCTTTATTGGGTAAAAAATCAGGTGACCACTTAGCAGTTGTTACTTGGTTTAAACGAGAACCCAGTACAATTAATACTTCTACATCATTACCTAATATTGTCTCTATCGCTCTTGGATTTCCAAACCAATTCAATACGCCCAAAGAAAGATGATGATTTTCTGGAAAAACGCTTTTACCTGCAAGTGTCGTTGCTACTGGAATTTCAAACTTCTCTGCAAACTGGATCAGCTCATCTGTTGCCTCTGAATGTAAACTGCCCATGCCAGCAAGAATAGCGATATGACTTGCATCCTGTAAATAATCCCATATTTTCTCTGCTGATTCATTATCGAGACTACGAGGATGGTAAAGTGATTCTGATAATTTGCGAGGTAAAGTGCGTACATCAGAATTTTGAAACGTTGTAGGGAGAGTCAGTTGTACCGGTCCCCGATTGACTCCTAGCATATTTCGCAATAATAAATTGATATGCGGCGGTATTGTATCAGGATGTGTTACGAATAGTCGTTTATTGGTTATTGTTGTTAAAAAGGTATTAGCATCAAAATTAGATGGAGTTGTATCTTGAAAACTTCCTCGCCCCTGCAAATCCATTTCAGCGTCACCTGTGATGACAAATAATGGGGTATGATCGCTAAAAGCAGTCGCAATACCCGTCATCATATTAGTAATTCCTGGACCGCCTATGCCTGCTACTACGCCAAATTTATTGCTTACTTTAGCATAACCATCTGCCATCATAGCTGCCCCACCTTCATGTGCAGCAACAATGGCAGTAAAGTCAGGAAAAGCTTGTAGAGAGGACATAATCGCATCAACATGAAAACCTGGCACCATAAATAAATGGTGAATACCTTCTTGTTCAAATGTTTTGATTAAATATTCGCAAGCTTTCATGAGTATCAACTATTACTTAGCAGTAGTTTGTAAATAAGAGGTGCTTTCATTAATCCAATCTTCCCTTACTGGGGTGAAGAAATCAATGTCAATGGTATCTTCTAGACAAAAAAATTCATGGGGAACATGTGCCGGGAAAACAATAACCTCACCTGCTTTCACGATAAACTCTTGGCCTTGAGATAAGATTTTTACTGAACCTTCTGTTATCCAGGTAATTTGTTCATTAACATGATGATGCAAAGGAATATGAGCTCCTTTTTTCAATATCCATTTAACTAGCATTGATTGCCCAGAGTAGATATACTGCCGAGAAATTTTGTCACTCACTATTTCAATAGGCATATTTTCAAACTGATAAAAAATGGGCAATGCTTTATAGTGGTCAGAAATATGTGGAATAATGCCCGAGGGATTGTTGATAGCGTCCTTTGCTGTGCTCAAGGGTTTTTCCTTTTCGGTAAATATATAACCTATTTATAAAAACAACAAAATACTATTTGTATTCTTTACCTTCAGGGCAGAAAAAAGCCCAAGCATTTTTATAATGCTTGGGCTTTTTTAGTAGCTTACTGCTGTTGTGGCTGATTATCGCCATTCATTGGTGCTGGAGCAGCTGGTTGTGCAGCAGAATTATCTTGCTGAGCAGGAGCAGCTGGCGCAGCAGGTGCAGCTGGAGCTGGTTGCATAGCAGGAGCAGCTTGTTCATCAGCAGAACTAGCAGGTGTTGTTGTTGGTTTGTTTTCTTCCTTCTTTTCACATCCAGCAACTAACAAAGACGCTGACAAAACGCAAGCTAACAAAGCGATAGATTTTTTCATAATATTTCTCTCATGATGGGTTAAAAGTAAATGATAGCAAAATTAATTCTACCCTAAAAATTTATACTTTCCTACTACTAGCAATATGCTGCCTGCTATTGGTTTGCGCAATAAATTCTTATTGAGAATTTTAATAATTGCCAAAACATTGCCTATGACAAAGTTTCAAAAAGTATAGCAGGATTTTGCTTCATATTTACCTTCTTGTACTTAGCAATATTTAAGAAAGTATAAAAGCAGCTATGTGAATGTTATTCTTTGAGGGGAATTTCTGCTACTTTAAATACGCTTAGGGTTAGACCAGCCGAGCTAGGGCGATATTCAGTACCTCGAAAAGTAACTAATCCAATAGATGCAGCAGTAGTGCTATATATAAATTGTAAAGAATCTCCCTTCTTGAGAGGTAAAATATATTGGGTGATTACCGTATTTGATTTTGCACTAGGAGAAATATGAACCCATTCACTACTGTCTTTTACTGGTTTTCCGTTTATTTCAAACCAATAAAATGCGTCCCCACCTTTATCATTAAGTTTTGCAGATTCGCGACTACCCATTTGGGCAACGGCCATTATGAAGTACATACCATCTTCGCTAATTGATAATTTATTCTCTTTATTATCCCAACTTAAGCCTTCAATATAATTTATATTTTGCATAATGATGGGGATATTCTTATTAATATCCTCTTCTGAGGTTATTTGATTTTTACTACTGGAAAGTTGAGCATAAGGAATTGCCGCCAAGGTAACCTGGTTAAATAAAACGAGTGATAGTGCGCATACTAATTTAAAATAACTCATCATATATCCTTTCATTTGCTATCAATAACATTAGTTTGATTTTGGAACTACATTACCTGCTGAAGCGCTAGGAGTTGAATCGTTTAATTTAAATACAGTGACACTAATACCTGACGAGCTAGGACGATTTTTTTCTCCTGCTATCGTAAGTAACCCCATAGATGGCGCACTGGAGGAATAAATAAAGCGTAGTGCATCACCTTGCTTAAGAGGCATCACTGTCTGACTAGTTATTGTTTTCGCACGGGATGATGGGCTTGCAAAAACCCAGCTGCCACTATCAGCCACAGCTGTTCCATTTTGCTCCAGCCAAAAATAGATATCGCCGCCTTTAACAATATTGGTTGAATTTTCTCTTGCACCAACTTGTAGTACAGCCATAATAAAATAAATGCCATCTTCCTTAATAGTTAGTTTATCATTTTTAGGATCCCATTCCATTTCAGAAATTGCATCAACAGATTGGATATCGATGGGTATAGCTTGGTTAATAGTATCAAAGGTAGCCAACTGATCGTCAGTGCTAGCAAGTTGAGCATATACCGTTCCGGTGCTAGCAGGTTGTGCAAAACCTACTGATAAGAAGCTGCTGAATAATAGAGCGGCGCTTCCACCAATCCAGATTGATTTTATTGACATTGGATGTATTCCTCAAACAATATTATTAGATAATTATAGCAGCCAAAAATTTTGAAGCTTAAAGAAGATATTTTGCCATTATAGTCTCATAATCGCTACTATAATTTATTGAATAGCGATAATGCAATATTCTGTATTCGGAGACATGATATGCACGCCCTAACTTCGTATGAATTCAGTATTTTTTTATTCACAATTGGCACCATGCTAATTCTGGCTAGACTTCTTTCAAAAGTTGGTGCGGTGTTTAGCATTCCCACTTTAGTTGCGGAACTTTTAGCAGGCATTATGCTAGGCCCAACTATATTAGGGATGCTGTATCCTCAAGCCTATAGTTTCTTTTTTCCTATAGAGGGCAATTTGCCAAATGCCTATGCTACTATATTCGACCTATCTGTAGTGATGTTACTTTTTATTGCTGGAGTGGATTTAGATTTAAATTTATTAACTAAAAAGAAAAAGGCAGTTGTGATCACCAGTTTATTTGGAGTCATATTACCATTTGCGCTAGCCTTTGTGTTTGCTTGGCAATATTTTGATTTTTTGCATGGCATTGAAATTTCAGCAGCGCCTTTCATATTTCCCTTGATTTTTGCCACACTTATTTCAGTCTCATCTTTGCCGATTATTTCTCGTATTTTAATGTCCTATAACATTACAAATACAGATATTGGCATCACCATCCTGGGCGTAGCTATTGTTAGTGATTTAATAGGGTGGTTTAGTTATTCATCAATAATGGTTTACGCAAATGCCTCTGTAGAAAACACACAAATTTTATACACTTTATTTTACTTGATTGGATTTTTTGTGGTTATATTTTTCATTTCTGGCCAGAAAAAACTAATGGGTATGCTGTTTTCTGAAAAAGCATCTTCAGCACATGAGCATTCGTATGACTTGGCCATGTTGTTTGGAATTTGCTTACTCACAGCAGCCTTTACTAGCGCTATCCACATTCATGCCAGTTTAGGTGCTTTTATTGCTGGAATTGTATGTAGAAGAATTATAGGTGATGACAACCCTATTCTTAAACAAATTGAATTATTCATAATCAACTTCTTTGCCCCAATATTCTTTATTTCAATTGGTCTAAAAATAGATTTCATTAAAAATTTCAATTTTTGGATGGTCATAGTTGTGTTTCTATTTGCATGTTCTATCAAATTAATAGGAGCATATATAGGCACGCGTTTAAGCGGTATAAAATCAAAGCCAGCTTCCGCGATAGCGACTTGCCTCACTACTCAAGGCACACTGGGAGTTATTATGGGTGCATTAGCTTTAAAAGCAGGTTTAATCGGCTCACAATTATTTGTAGCCGTTGTAATTACTTCAATCGGTACAAGTTTGCTAGTAGAGGTTGCTGTTATAAAGATCTTAAATTTAAACAAAGCATAGTAGTATTACTATATTAGATTGAAAATGGTCTAACGATTCGGCGTAACTTCATTGTTGGTGCAGGAGGCTGATAGGTTATATATGAAATCGTTGGTGCTCTACAGGATTGGCGTCGACAAAAGTCATTAAACAAAGCTGAAAACATTAATTTTTCTGTATCAGAAGGTGGAGGCTGCATACCCACCTCTACATTATCCAAAGATGTTTGGATAAGTTGATATTCGTCAAAAGGAAGTGATGATGCGTTCATTAGTTGGCGTAATGCTTCTGGAAAAATCGGCGCATGTCCGCCCTCATTCTTTCTAAAATAGAAGATATCATCACAGCGTCCTTCTATGGCTTTTACGCAGGTAAAGACACCAGAATACCTTTTGTCTTCAATTAAAATGTCATCTAATCGATAGCGTACAATAGGTTGAGTATGACGACTATAATCAGTAATTATAGGTATAAATCGCCCTGATTTTTTGTCTAGCCATTCTTTCTCAATATATAGATATTCTTCATTTAAATAAATTTTTCCTTGTGAGTTGGCAATCCCTAAAAATCCCTCTGTGCACTGATATATTTGGTGAACTTTTTGTCCGAAAACTGTTTCAATATAGATTTCATCACTTGGATCTAATACTTCAGCCACGGAAAATATTCTTTGTGGGGTAATGTTTATCATGCCATCTTCTTGAGCTTGCGTAATAAATTTTAAAATACTAGCAGGAGCCACTAAAACATCCGGACTATACGAATGCAACATTTGCCATTGAGACGCTATGGGTTGTGTTAAATCAAAAAACATAAATTCGATACGTTGATGTTTACTTAATGTTGTATAAAGATTACTATTTGCTCGCAAAAAGAAAGCAATTTTCTGCTTTTTAAAGATACTTTGCGGTAACGCTTTAGCTAAAATAATACCAGCCCATGCTAAGCGCTCCCTTCGACTAGCAAGAAAAACTCCTCGTTGACCTGAGGTGCCTGAAGATAAACCCACAGTATAATCCTGAATCATCGGGGTAAAATCACGCGTGCGTTCTGCCTCTAAGGCAACGCGCATTGCATCCATTTTTTTAATTTTTGCAGTATTAATTTCATCAAAATTCTCCATCATCTTTTGCTTATTCATCAACGGGAAATCTGTAAACTCTTGCTGAAGGTACGGCTGATAAAATGGAGAATGACATAATATTTTTTGCTTAAATGATCGCAAGTTATCATTTTGCCATTGAGTTAATTCTTCTCGAGTATGGAAAGAGCTCTCCCGCCACTTTGCCCGATAAAAATAATACAAAATATGTGCTATATCATTCATTTATATCCTCTGCAATCTTTGCCAAGTTTGATGACAATGTGAAGGAATAATTAAAACCTCAGGTTGATTTTTGTGAAGATGATGTAGTTTATAAATCGTTTCCTTATAGGATTTTCTAGAATCATGAATCAAGTAAGTTAAAATATAGGGTAATTTTAATTCTTCATAAGCTTCTTTTGTCCAGCAACTATCTGCTATGAGAAAAACTGGTTTATTATTGATGTCGTAAAAGAATAGACCGTATTGCCCTTTAGCATGCCCTGGTAAAGGAACAGCAATAATACTTTTATCATCAAATAAATCATATCCCTCAGTGAACCCGCCTAAATTATTAATAGGAATCATTTTTTTAGTTTCAAAAAAAACACATCGATCTATAAAATCACTTGGCATTAGTCCTACCAAATAGCCATTTTTTAATGCGCATAAACCTTTTTTATTTTTTACGGCTGTATAAGCTGTACCACTACACATCATGCTAGCCTTAGGAAAATCTCTAAGGCCACCAATATGGTCAGCATGAAAATGTGAAATGATAACTGTATTGATGGTTGATGCCGCAATGTTTTGCTGCATTAACTGCTCAGTTAATGTTTGTTTATGTTCAATATGGACCTTTGTTGTCTTCCGATAAATCCAGAATGGCCATTTTTGTGTTTCAGTAAAAAAACGTTGGGTATACCCAGTATCAAATAATATCGATCCATGTTGTGGGTGCTGTAGCAAGAAGCTTAATGCCGGAAATTGACAGGGACTCCAATCTCCATCTTGAATAATCATTCTTTGTGGGTGTGTGCAATACCCAACTGAAAATGGCGTAAATTTAATAGGGATCATTATGTTTCCACCAATTGGCAAATCGAGAAACCCCCTCATCTAGTGATATTCTAGGGGCATAATGCAAATCATTTTTGGCAGCTGAAATATCTAACGTTTGGCCCAATCCTAATACTCCCACACTATAACGTGTTAATTGGGGCTCATATTTGTAAAAAGATAATTTACTGAAATTTTCCATTATTTCAGCCATGAAATAGGCAAATGAAAGTGAAACTTTACGAGGAATAAATTCTATCTCTAGTGCTATAAATATTTTTTGCAATAAATTTTTCAGTAAAATAGGTTCGTCATTTGTAATATTATATTTTTTTCCCAAGCATTTTGGTGAGACCTCTGCCGCAAGAATAAGGCTTTTGACTACATTTTCTACATAAGTCACATCAATAAGAGCATTGCCATCAGCAATAAGAGGCATTTTTCTTTTTCTTGCTGCACGTATGATACCTGGCATTATGGCATCGTCGTAAGGGCCAAAGATGGCACGAGGTCTAATTGTGATAACTGGCAAGCCCTCTTTTTTAAAAGCATTATCCACTATTCTTTCTGCTTCTAGTTTTGTGGCGATATAATGATTTGCTGGTAGACTGGGTAATGGTGCATTTTCTTTAATATTAAATTTTTCTGTAAAATCAAAATAAATACTTGGTGTGGAGATATGAATTAAACGTGACACTTTATGTTTAAGGCATCCTGCAACAATGTTTTGTGTTCCTATCACATTGGTCTTGTAAAAATCTTGATATTTCCCCCAGGGAGAAGCTAGTGCCCCGCAATGGAAAACTATTTCTGTACCTTTACATAAGTTCATTATTTCTTGATCTTCAAGATTGCCCGCAATAAACTGGGCCCCTAATGAACTTAATATCTCCCCTGCTTTTTTATTACGCCCTGTAGCAACAACTTGTATATTCTTTTTTAATAAATAAGGCACTAAGTTTAGACCTAATCCACCTGTGGCTCCTGTAACAAGAACTTTCATTTTTTAATACTCCATGATAATGCCATTAATAGAAATTCCAGCACCTGTGCCTAGTAATAACATTGTGTCCCCTCGATGCAATTTATTTTGTATAATTGCTTCGTGAAGTGCCGTTGGTAACGATGCAGCCACTTGATTACCGTGCGTAGGATAAATCTCCATAAGTTTTTCAGGAGGAATGCCCAATCGTTTACGTATGTGATGCAAAGCCAAGAGACTTGCCTGATGAGGTATCAGACAATCAATATCTTGTAGGGAGATTCTCGTTTGTGAAAATAATTTGTCTATAAACTCATCTATAACCAATGAAATGAGCTTAAATGATGCTTTGCCATCCATCTGAAATAAGCTTTCTTTTTTGCCAACCCCATTAAAATTTGAAGGCGATAGTTTAGTTCCTCCCGCCTCTATTTTACAGTAATTATTACCTTTGCTAAAAGTTTGTTGGTAAGAGGCTAGAATGCCTTTTTTATTGTTATCAACCTCTAAAACAACTGCAGCAGCACCATCGCCAAAAATTAATGAACTTTCAAAATTTTCCCAGTCTAATCCTGCAGAAGAAATATCACTTGAAAAAATTAAAACGCGCTTAAACCGATCTAATGCCATTGCATATGAAGCCATATCTAATGCGGTTAAAAAACTAGTACAGGTAGAATTTATATCAAATGCTGGGATACCTGAATCTTCTAACCCTAATTGTTTATGCACTAATGACGCTGTACTAGGAATAAGTTGTTCCTGTACACCACAAGCTCCAATAATGCAGTCTAATTGCGATGCCTCAATTCCTGCTCGCTTAAGTGCCTCTAGCGCCGCTTGAGTAGCCATATAAGATGTTGTTTCATAGGGCTTATCAATAAAATGGCGATATTGTATGCCAGATTTTTTTTCTACTGAACCAGGGGATTGGTTAAGTTTTATATCTAATGAACTGGAATGAACTACATTGCTAGGAAGATATTTACCAGTTCCAGCGATGGAGATATTGCGTAAGGTCACCATTTTAATTTTCCTTGCTATTTACTAAAGTTACCAAACTTACTGCTTAAAACTCACTTCAATATAGTTAAGTTTAGCAACAATAATTTATATTACCTTACAAATAATTCTAAAATGGATTTTATAAATAATTTGATTTTTAATTCTTTTAAAGAGTAATTAATAAATTTAACAAAATTAATTAATATGAATGGTCATATGCCAATATTTTTTTATTATGTTACAATATTATTTGTATTTTCCATTAAAAGAAAATATTAAATTGAACATCATTAATTTGGAGGATATAAATGCATAAAAATACAATTCTTTCGACACTATTTTTTATTATTTTTGCTTTTTTTGCTGTAGCTTGTAGCTCCACCAAAACACAAGAAAGCACAGGACAATATATTGATGATACTGTTATTACCACAAAAGTTAAAAGCGCCCTTTTAGCTGATACTGGATTGTCTGTGTATGATATTAATGTCAAAACTTATAAAGGTACAGTTTTATTAAGCGGTTTTGTTGATAGTCAAAAGCTTGCCGATCAAGCAGCTGCTGATACAAGACAGGTAACTGGTGTGCGAATGGTAAAAAACAATCTTCTTATTAATAAATCAGCAGGTAGCGTTAAAGGTTATTCTCATGACACCACCATCACGACTAAAGTAAAAGCTGCTATTGTCGGTGATAGTCATTTATCAGCATTTGATATTAATGTTAAAACCTACGATGCTGTAGTTCAACTTAGCGGATTTGTTGATAGTCAACAGTCTGCGCAACGTGCTGTAAATCTTGCGCATAAAGTTGAGGGGGTTCGTAAGGTAGTAAATAGTATGGAAATAAAATAAGGAAAGTGCGGCCTTGGTGAGACATAAACACGTTGGCCAATGAAATGGGGGTTCACTGTATAAATTTATACAGTAAACCCCCACTTTTTTGCTGAGTTTTAATCAGCACCCCCTTTATTTATAAACTGATGGTTATTATTTTGATTCAGCTTTTTTGCATCGGCCGTGTACAAAATTATATATCCAACCTACAATAAAACCAAAAACAAAACCATCAACTAATCCCCACACACCTCCTATTACACCACCCACTATTGTAGGAGCATAACCAAGGTAAACACTAGCTACTTGATGCACCATATCAACGCCATACCCCTTAAATAAGGCCACCCATGCTAATAGCAACATATATAAACCAGTTACAACACCGATCGATAGTCCTAGAGAAAATGGGCATATTTTAGTTGCTGTGCATTCGCCTTTATCCATCATGATACTCACCTCCTTTTTACTTCACTCTATATTATAATTATAGCAAGAAATATGCCTTAGAGGCATATGATAATGTCATCTTTGGCTACAAATTACTGGTTTTTTCTACTTGTAATGTCTATTTGCAGAGTGAATCAGACGCAGACTATCATTTGATTTCAAAATTATAATTATCTACTAATTCTGCATCTTCGATGACAATGTTTTTAATCGTTGATTGCCTTGGTGGATCGCTGTTGATACACATTAAAAATGTGGCGATGGCATTTTTATCACCTTGTATATCAATAAATACGTCTGTGTAGGTGTTACAAACATATCCAACCAAATTGTAATGTGATGCCAAACGGTAAACAAACATACGAAAACCAACTCCTTGTACATGTCCTTTGACGGTAATCAATTTCCTTTCAATATTCATGCTAACCTCTGGAAATCCTGGTTTGTAAGGATAGTTCATCATATTTTTATAGCTATGTAAAATTTTGGATATTGTTCTTTGAAATTTAACTATCAAATCTCGCTTTTCTAAGCAAATCATGGTATTATTAAAGATTAAACTTAGTGAAAATAATCGAAGAAAAATGAAGAATTACAAGTGGATTTTATTTGACGCTGACGAAACCTTATTTCGTTTTGATGCTTTTAGCGGATTAAGACTCATGTTCTTGCAACACGGTATTAAATTTACAAAGCGTGATTATGATGAATTTCAAACCGTAAATAAAGCACTATGGGTTGAGTATCAAAATGGTGATATTACATCGCAGCAATTGCAACACTATCGTTTTAGCAGCTGGGCCGATAAATTAAAAATAACACCCACTGATTTAAATCATGCCTTTCAGAATAAGATGGCCGAGATTTGCGCCCCAATAGAGGGTGCAAAAAGCCTGCTCAGCAAGTTAAAGGGTAAAGTGAAATTAGGTATTATTACCAATGGTTTTACAGAATTACAAAAAGCACGTCTTGAACGTACCGGACTTAAAGATCATATTGATTTGTTGGTGATATCAGAACAAGTAGGTTTTGCTAAACCTCACCCTGGTATTTTTAAGCATGCCCTTTCTAATATGGGCAACCTGAGGCCAACAGAAGTACTAATGGTCGGTGATAACCCAGATACTGATATTTTAGGTGGACTTAACGCCGGATTCGATACTTGCTGGTTTAATGTAGATAATAGACCTACACCAGAAGGTATTATTCCCCAATATCAAGTTTCCTCTTTGGTGGAACTTGAAGATTTATTGTTAGGCAGTAACGATTAACCATTTTTAAGTTCCCTACTCTTTTTAACTCTCATTACCCACAAATAAACTCCTATTATTATAAAAAGTAAAAAACTAAAAAATCATAGGTAAAACCAAGGACGTAGCAACACAACTTTCGATGAAAAATACTGCTGGTTAGTATCGTGACACATTACTCTCTTACTCCTCATTAGATACCTCAACTGGTGTTGATGCTAGAGCAACACCTGTAGGAACTCAGGAATCAACTGCTAATGTGGATGTAAATAAGGATCTGGGTAAAGTGGCAATAAAATTCGGATCGATGACATTTGGAAAATAATACACATTGATTGATCAAGGCTATGTAAAGTTTTTTATCTAGAACCTATTACCAAAATTTGTAATAAAAATAGGTGTATAAAGTATATTTCTAGGGTATATCTAGAACATACTAATAAGATATTTTGAAATACACCACTTATTTTAAGTTCTTTGAATTGAAAAAACGTTAGCATAGCCCAGATCAGTACACCTGTAATAGCAAGATATAGAGGATAATCGTTCATAGACCAATAATAAGAAAATTGGAAAAACAATGAAATAAAAATAATTATTGATGCAATTTTCCTGCGACCGTCAAACAATAACTGCCCAGCAATACCATAGATCAAACCGATAAGCCCGTATTCGAGATAAGGTCTTACAAATCCATTAGTGAAACAAAGACCAATAATCAATAAAATAAGTGCGGGTTTAGTCCAGTTGCGTGGTGAAAAATGGTGCAGGTAAGCTCTAATTAATAACATATTCAATAGAATATTGAGTTGGAACCGGTCATATAAAAAATAATAAGTAATAGTAAGAATAGCGCCAAATAGTAGCATTCGAAAAGACGATGAAAACCAAGAGCTTAACGATGGCTCATTTTTGCTGAAAGGTTTTACGTTATACCCTACTAAAAAGAAGAAAAGAGGGGCGGCAATTCGACCAAAATCAAAAAAGATTTCGTTATTATTGAGTAAATATACACCCACATGATCAATTATCATGGAAAATACAGCAATAACTTTGAACAGATCGATAGTATTAAATGAATGGCGGTATTTTTCTAGACGGGTTAGCACTTTTTTTGTCACCAATCATTGCGCAGACGTCGCAAACAAATAAACACCTCTTTTTCACTTGGAGCGGACTCTAATTGAGGAAAGTCATGCGAAAGTTGTTGAATGATTACCTGGTTAGATAATTGGAAAAAAGGATTAATAGTTTTTTCAATAGCTAAAGTAGTAATAATAGGCACATGCGGATCATGATCTTTTACTTTTTCTAACCATTTTTTAAGAGTGGCATTATTAGGTGATCGCGCTAATGCAAATTCTAAATTATTTTTAATATAATCGTGTCCTGGATAGATCTGCGTTTCATCCGGCAATTTACTTAATTGCTGGCTAAAGGTTTCGTAAAGTTTTTCAACATTTCCACCATTATGACAATTACCACAGCCGGCATTAAATAGCGTATCCCCGCAAAATAATACAGGTGTGGGCGTTGTCACAAACAGACAAATATGCGATAAAGTATGGCCTGGTGTATCAAGTACCCTTAAATTAATTGTCTTACCAACCTCAATAATATCCCCTGCTTTTACTCTACGTGTAACCCCATCAATAGTCGCATTAGCATGCGCTATAATTTGCGCTCCTGTAGCATCGGCAAGTTCTTCATTTCCTGCGATATGATCCCAATGTTCGTGGGTATTGATAATATGAGTAATATCATAACCCTGCTGCATTGCCAGTTGTAAACAACGATGTGCGTCAAGAGGATCAATAACCACAGCTTTTTTAGTTATATCACAACCTAATAAGTAACTATAGTTTCGCAATGAATTGTCATTATAAATAGTGATGATTTGCATAAGTTTGGAAAGTCGATTTTAAAGAGATAATTATAACAAATTATTACGGTCTTCTCCAAGGAAAACATGATGATTTGGGACCACCAATTTCAACTGTTGCAGTTGGGGTACCAATATTCTGACCATTAATTGATATATTTTTCGCTGTTGGAACATAAGAAGTGCTTTGAGTTTGCTTCCAATAACTATATAAACATCCTTTACTCTTTTGTGCGATTCTGTGTAGCTCTGTAAGAATGCCTGTTCTTTGGTTAAAATCAGTACCAACCCCAAAAACATCAGCGAAATAACGTAATAATTCAGAAAAACTACGAGAGTCACCATCAGTTGCAGCAAAAATCGCATAGAAACCAGAGGTTTTAGGCTTGCGACAAAAATTACTATTACGATTCGCTATTAAACCTATGACAAAATTAATAGCTTCTTGTTTTACTCTGTCTTGAATGTCTGTATCAACAGGATGATTTTCAAGAGTAAAATACTCTATTATTCTTTTTACATAAACTGTTTTGTCTCCAATTACACTATCATATTTAAATAGGGCGTTTAATTCGTCATAAGAAAATGGTTGTGAGCGGATAAAACGCCCCAAACAATTTTTATGAGTAAATCTTTTTGCTTGATTTTTTGACAATTGGCTCCACGATAAAATAACTGGCTCAACCCTGTTAGGAATTGTGGCTATAACTGTGTCAACTTGTTGTGATAATTCGATATTTCGACCATTAACTGAAATTGTTTTTATATCTTGATAATGATCACTTTTTTGAATTTTTGTATGTTGCCTTTTAAGTTCTATTAGACGTTTGTCGACAGTAACTTCAGGATATTGCAGTTCTAAAAATCGCAATACCTGTATAGGGCTACGATTATATATGCTATATGTTTCAAACAAGGTGTGTCGCGATTTATTTAATAAGTGTGAATTGCAAGGATGCAATAACCAAAGAATAAAATTAATAGCCTCCTTGCTTCGACAATCTCGAGTTGCCTCATCTGTAATAGGCCTAGCATCAAAATAATTGAAAAAATTCGTTAGATAGATTTGTTTTTCTGAGGCTCCAGTTGAAAATTGTGCGTTTAAATCTTGTGGAGATCTGATAATAACAGGAAAAACCTCTTGTTCATCAACTGAAACTGCTGAAGCTGTTCCTGTAAGTGTTGAAACTGCCCCAGCAAGAGTTAATGCAGATATACCACCTGTATTAGATTCAAAGGTCGGGCTGTCCGGTTGTACTTGGTGAGTAGTAGCTTCAACTACAAATTCATTGCTTCGAGGAGGTGATCTACCATCCTTTAAATTTGAAGCAACCACCTTGGCAGCAGAAGATGCTGCAAGTCCTTGGTAATGCGGCGGAGTGCGACGCACAATAACTTTTCTTGCGTTAACTGGAGTGCTAGGTGCTGAGGCAGCTCTTAATTTATCAGGTATTGTAGGATCTCCAAAATCAACAGAGACAGAAGTACGTAGACGATGAGTATCTACTTCTAATGGAGCCTCATTAACAACAGAGCCTGCAAGCATGCCCGTTGCAGATGTAGGTCGAGATCTCGCTGGGCTTGCTACTATCTTTGATGATGCTCCATCGTAACATCCTATATAGGTCCAATTTAAATCTAAAAAATTAGTTCGGAGCAGATCCATATCAAGAGGATATAGCCCCCCACTTTTAACAAAATCAGGATGAATAGTATATTCACCTTCGTAAGAAAAAATTTCATACGATTGAAGTAATTGAGCTTTTGAGCGTACTACAAGAATGCTTTTTTTAGCGTCATGTGGGAGAGCTGGAAATAAAGTATGCAAGTTAGAACTAGTATTTTTTAAAACATACAATCTAGGTGTCTCTATATCTATTGCTGTTTGAGCTGTGACGGCTTCTTGCAAAGAACTCTCTTTTGTTTTTTTAATAGAAGAGATAGAAGAGCTAGCAAATAAATATATAATAACATCTTCTTCTTCTATTCTTGTTAGCACTTGCGATCCAACTTGTAATACCATATAAAATCCCTTTTAAGTCTAAAACAAACTGAACCAGAATAATAATTGTAAGTCTTGTACCTAAATTGTCAAATCTAATGAAACCCTGCAATTCCTATGCCAGAGTAAAACCGGGAAAATGTTATTGAATAGTTAGTTTATCAAAAACACCTTTGACACCATTAACTGATTTTGCGGTCTCAACAACCTTCTTTTTCTGTTCAGCATTCCCAACCTGTCCAGTCAAGAGTACAACGCTGTTTACAGTTTCCACATGAACATTGAGTGCATTATAACCAGCACTATTTAATAATTGATCTTTTAATAGGGTACTTTTGACTTGTGTTGTAATAGTTGCATCATCAATATCTGTCGTTAAATTTTCTAATGCATTTGCAGACACATTCGATATGATGAATGTTAAAACCACGATAGGTAGTAGTAAACTGATCTTTTTCATAACAAGGACTCCCTATTTGACTCATAAAAATAGCTACTGACTATTTTAAATATAGGTCGCCTCTATTTAAGTGTCAAAACAAGCCATCCTTCATCAATATTTAGCTTGTTTTTTGGTCTCATCATTATCGCTAAGCTGTAACCCCCATCCTAGTGTTTTATAAACCTGTACAATATCTTGTACAACCAATAATTGTTGATTCGTTAAATTATATTGATCCTGCAATGCAGCAAGCTCATTGGTTAAATAAGTAGAATAATCTATTAACTCACCTTTATATTGAGCATCAGAAACTAACAATTGCTGTAACGCGACATCATATTGCATTTTAATTGCATTTAATGCTTCATTATCATCTTGATAAGATACTAACGCCGAATTAACTTCAGAAAAAGCATTAATAACCGTATCCTTATAACTTAAAATGGCAGCTTCAAATTGATATTTTGAACGTTGATATTCACTTATTGTTATTGCATAATCAAAAATAGTTTGTGTCGCATTGATACCATAATTCCAAAATGAACTGCTACTTTTGAGCAATTGACCTAAAGTATTACTAGCATAACCATATCCGCTCGTCAGATTAAAAGATGGCAGAAAATTAGCAAGTGCTGCTTTTTCTAAGTAACCATAGGAAATCATTTGATAATATGTCACTTGAATGTCAGGGCGTATTGCTAACATTTCAGAGGGATAATTTGCAGGGATCAATTGCGTGTATTGCAGTTTGTTTAAGGTGTTGTGAGTAGTAATTGAAAAATTTTCAGGATAATCACTGATTAAATAAGCCAAGGTATTTTCATAAATTTCTTTTTGCTTTTCTATCGTCTTAATAGTGCTTAAGATCTCATATTCCTCACTTTCAGCAGCATAAACAGTACCTGCATCAACAAGCTCGCTATCAAATTGCACTTTGACAAGATTAGTGATCTCTTTAGCTGCTCTATATTGTTCATTTAAATTAATTAGATTGGCTTCTAGCGCCATAATTTGAAAATAAGTGTCTACCACATTGCTAATAAGCGTTAATTTAACAACATTACTGGTCGCATAACTTGATACTTCAGCTGCTTCTGATGATTTTAAGGTATTTCTAACTTGATTCCACACATCAAGCTCATAGGTAACTGTAGCAGATAGGGTATTGAAATCGAATATCCTATTAGAACCACCTGCAAGCGTGGCTGGATTTAGCGTACCATTACTGATGGTGCCAGGTGTTCCAAAAGCCTGAACAGGAAATGGCTTAATACGTGAAGCATCGAAATCGCCAGTTACCTGCGGAAAAAGATAAGATTGATTTTGAGTTACATAGGTTTGGGCAATTTCAATGTTTTTTATTGCAATTTGATAATTATAATTATTCTTTAATGCGAGATTAACAATTGCATTCAATTGCTCGTCATCAAAGTTTTCCCACCACCTATCTTCTAATTCATAATTAGCTGATAAAATAGATGTTTTAAATTGTTGTGGCGCATCTAATTTTGGTGCCTCGGGTTGTTCATATAAGCTACAACTTGTTAAAAAAAATAATATTGTAATGGGAAATAATATTTTCATGGTTTACCTTTGATATAAACATCTACGAGTTGCCCTGGAAATAGATTAATATCGCTAGGTTTCTCAAATCTAAATATGATAGGTAATACGCGAACATCCACCCTTTCATTACGTTCATCGGATAATTCAATATTAGGAATAGTAAACGGTTGTAAGCTAGAAAATTCTAGTGGCACACTTCTATTTATTAAACCACGAACAAATAAGGTTGCTTCAAGTTTTGACGGATCAGGCAAATTAGGTACTAATATTTCATCTACATAAGCGCGTACCTGCAAGTACGGTGTCATTACACCTAATGCAATCGTTGGTGCATATGTTTGAGTATAAATATCATAACTACCTACTTGATAAGCATAATCACCAATTGCAGGAACAATTCTAAGTACAATACCATCAATAGGTGAGGTAAGAATGTATTTTTCCAATAATGCAACATCAGAATCATACTGACCCTGAGCAACCTTAACACTTTCTTTCGCAACTTTAACCGCGTTGATAGCATTATCTAAATCATAACCACTAACAGATTTTGGATTTATAGAATATGCTTTTTGCATTTTTTCTAGTTGTTGTTGTACATTTACAAGGCTTGCTCTGGCGTAACCAATCTCTGCTAAGTCTTTTTCTACGATGCCAGCTTGCACTGAATCATCTAATGCGATTAATGGCATTCCCTTTTTAACTTCTTGTCCATTAGTCACCATAATATCTGTTACCCTGGCTGCTACCTCAGGGAATATATTAATATTTGAGCCATTGAGTTGGTAGGTTTCAATAATACCCGTAGAATAAATACCTGCATCATAAGGGTTATAGCTAACCGCAACAGGTGGTGGAGCTTTGAATTTCACATTCGTTATAATAACAGTGACTATTCCAACTGCAATCCCTATTGCGGCAATAATAAATAAATATTTAGTTTTCATCGAGGTTCCCTACTTTATCGACAAGTTTTCCATCTTCCATTCGAATGATTCTGGTTGCGTAATCGTAAATTCGATTATCATGTGTTACCACAATAATGGCTCTTTTTTCATTAAGAATATTATTCTTAATAAACGAAATAATATTCTTTCCTGTTTCCCCATCTAACGATGCGGTTGGTTCATCTAGTATAAGCAAATCAGGTTCCGTGATAATTGCTCTGGCAATCGCCACGCGCTGCTGCTCACCAATACTAAGCTTATTAGGCCTTAAATTTACACGTTTTTTGAGCCCTACAATTTCTAAGCGTTTAATTGCCTCTTCCATTGATTGCTCAGCGGGTTTTCTTTGTAATATGAGTGGAATTGCAACATTCTCTTTACAGGTTATTTTTTTAAACAAATGATAATCTTGAAATACAAAACCAATTTTATAAAGACGAAGATCAGCAAGATCATCCTCATCCATGTGCCAAATATCATGCCCTTCTAAAGTTACTGATCCTTCATTGGGTCGTAATATACCGGATATAATACTAAGCAACGTTGTTTTTCCAGAACCTGAAGGCCCAACAATATATAACATTTCGCCATAGTTTACTTCGATGCTCACATCTTTTAATGCATACGTTTTATTTTCGCCTTCGCCAAACCATTTTGATATGTTTTTTGCTTGTAATATCATTGCTATCCTCTAAAAATATCGAAAGGATCAATTGTAGTTACTTTTCTTATGCCTAAATAGCTCGAAAAAGCTACAATAATTAATACCATAACAAAAGTTGCGCTAAGGCTTGAATAGGTCACCAAAGCAGCATAGTTTGCTAGACGAAGCTTAGCTAAGGTAATTAAAATAGTTGATAAAAGCACTCCAAATCCGTAACCTAAAAACCCTACTACACTTGCTTGAAATAAGATCATAGAAATTAACTCTTTCTTTTTTACTCCAATAGCTTTGAGAGCGCCAAATTCCTCCACATTTTCCAACACGAAAGCGTAAAAAGTTTGGCCAGCAATAGATAGCCCGACAATAAAGCTAATAACCGTCATGATTAATACATTCGTTCCAAGGCCTGTTTTGTATAAATAATAATTCCTATTTTTCTTGTCATATTCATCTGCAGTCAATGCCAAATAGCCATAGGTTGCTACTTTTTCTTTAATATATGGAATGTCTTTTTCTGTTTTGGGCTCAACCAATAGTGATGAAATAGTAAAACGTGTTGTAGGTAGATCGCTTATTGCACGGTTATACGTTGTGTAAAGTGTAGGAGTCCCGAATAAACCAGACATTAGCGCCTTGGCGGTACCAACTATAACACCTCGATTATCATTAACCTCAAATGTTGTACCAATAGTTGGATTGTCTAATTTTGTAAACTCACTGTCTTGAACCGCAATATAGGCATCATCATTATAGATATCAAAAATATTCCCTTCTATCATGTTTGGTCTGCCAAATAGGGTTGCATCATCTATCCCAATAATACTAGCTGATTGATAACGCCCACTAGCTAACTTTAACAAACCACTACCAGAGTATAATGGAACAGCGTACTTAACACCTTTAAGGCTTCTGACGGCATCAAGCATATAATCCGGTATCGGAATGTTATCAGTTTGAGTATTAACGGAAGGATCCATTACCCACATCTTGGCGCCAATATTAAGAATTGTAGCGCCCGTGCGTTGCATGATGCCAGCAAAAAGAGAAGTCATGAGTAGCATGAGCACAACGGCAAAGGTAATACCAATTATGAGTGTAAAAAATTTGCCACGATCATTGGCAAGTAATTTAAGGGCTATTTGTAAAAGACCTGTCATGCTCTATCCCTGAGTTGTACGTCCGCTCCCTGATATCACTGCAATCTATCAAGGCCACATAAGTTTCCATGAAGGTTTAATTATACCACTAATGGGATTTCTGCCCAATGAGTTGTATAGCGCGGTGAGCGTCTATCGCTGCGGGTAGCCCAAGGGCGTTGCATACCTTGGGCAGCGACGAAAAGACTTTTTGAGCCCATACTGATGTTAATCCTATCCATGACACTCATTAATTGATCTGCTTTACTCTGATCTGTTTGACATAATAAATCATATTGTTGAATGGAATCTGAGACTAAATCCATTAATATAATACCTGTCTTATGATAAGCAAACCCTTCTTTATAAATGGAATGTAAGCATTCCCTTGCTAATCGAATAATTTCACGAGAATCACTAGTGGGAACCACAAAACGGGCATTCATTGCATTATAGTATTGTTTATCATTGTTGCGGAATCGATTGGTTCGTAAAAAAACACAAACTTCCTGTGCCCTACTTCCTTGTTGCCGCAATTTTTGGCAAGCACGAGCAGCAAAAGTCGATAAAGCTGCAGCAATATCACTTTCTTTGGTTATAGGACAACTAAAAGAGCGTGAGGACATGATATTTTTTCGTGCACTAGAGACCTCCTCTAACAATAAACAGGATTTACCACGCAATTCATACAGCATGCGCTCACCAATAACTGTTAAATGTTTACGAATATAAGCCGGGTTAGCATCACGCAATTGTTTGGCAGTCACTATGCCTAATCGATGTAATACCTCGCTACGTCCCGTACTAATTCCCCAAATATCTTCAACTTTGGTATACGATAATACGCTATCACAAAGTTCAGCATTGATTAGACTGAACAGATTTTGTTTGATCTGTTTTTTAGCAATATAATTAGCGATTTTTGCTAAGGTTTTAGTAGGAGCAATGCCGATAGAAACTGGTAAACCCACCCATTGTTTTAGTTTTTGCTGCACAAACTGCATATAAGCAACAATTTCTTCTTCTGGCACATCATCAAATTGTAAAAAAGCCTCATCAATTGAATAGATTTCTATTGTTGAGCAAAAATAGCGCAATGATTGCATCACACGTTGTGACAAATCAGCATAGAGTTCAAAATTGGAAGAGAAAATAGCAACATGATGTGCGTTACATAAGCTTTTGCATTGATAATAAGGCTCGCCCATTTTAATGCCTAAAGCTTTTGCCTCATTGGAGCGGGCAACAACGCAACCATCATTATTGGATAATACGATAACCGGTTTATTTTCCAAAGCAGGATTAAACACTCGCTCACAAGATACAAAGAAATTATTACAATCAATCAGTGCGTAAATTGGCATAAGGTTTGCTACTAACGTAATGAGCGAATAACTTGTGTTACTACGCCCCAGATATAAACCCCAATTTCGGGATTAATTTCTATAGGTGGGAAATCTTTATTTTCTGCTATTAAATACAACGTATTATTTTTTATTTTCAACCGTTTTACGGTTAAGTACCCTTCCACGGCAGCAATCACAATTTTGCCATTACAAGGTTCAAGACTACGATCGACAATTAACAAATCCCCATCGAAAATACCAGCGCCTATCATGGATTCGCCCGTTGCTCTAACAAGAAAAGTAGCGGAAGGATGTTTAATTAAATATTGATTTAAGTCCAGTTTGGCTTCAACATAATCATCAGCTGGTGATGGAAACCCTGCCTGCACTTTTGAAGAATAAAGCGGTATTTGATACCCTTCGTTAGCAATAAATTGCGTCACTTGCCCAATCAAACTGACTGGAATACGAATAGGTTTCGTTGCCTCCCCATAAGGCCCCAACCCTTTTGGCCTACCTGCACCTGGTCGCATACCACCACGAGAATTCATTTCTACACTCCTACTTATACATCTATAAAATATAACTAGTAGATTAGTGTACATAAATCAAAATGTCAAGCTAGCAACACCTGGTATAAATCAGGGTTATGCAGTTGTCAATAAAAATCATGAATTTTGAAAGTAAATTGACTTTTATAAGAGAATAATGTAAAAATCTACCAATTAGTTGTAACTACATTGGTTATTCTATGCTTCTTACTGTATCAGAAAGAGCTCACCTTAATGAGTTAAGAACTAAAGGTAGCTTAACCTCTGAAGATATTCTATATTGCATTCGTCTTTGGCGACTCAAAAGCATGGACCCTACCTTGCAAATAGGTAGATGGAAAACTGATGGCCTTCCACAAAGCCTCTATGAATTACAAACTCTAGCATTATCAGGCCCTGCACAACGTCCTGCTCTTAGCCCAGAATCATTGCTACAGATTATAGAAATTGGAGAAAAGCACCAACTAAGAGCGCATCGTACAATTATGCCTTCTGCCAGTGATGCTGCTGAAGTTATATCTGTAGTCGTTGCCGCAGCTCATGCCATTCTTACTAAAATAGAACATGAATTAGATGAGTTTCTTACCTATTTACGTAGTAGAGAGCAATTAGAAAATGCTGACCTTCTTCAATCTATTGCATTTTTAAGTATTTCCTGGTTAGGAGATAATGAATTAGGATTAGCTATCGCATTAAAGAGAATACAAATAGCAACTAGTGAAAGGCGCTCAGCTTTAAGTATAAGCTCATTGATTGAAATTGGTAACATTGCTGATTCAAACTCCCCATTTAGAAGTAAAACCTTCACAGCATTATATGAGACAGCTCAGCGAATAATTCATCAACGCCATCATAAAGCCAAAGGTTATTTGAGTCATATACACGATAAAACAAGTTTACAATATGGCGATATTTTACAATGTATCGATCTTTGGCATGATGGACAAAATGTAACAAGTCATGGAGAAAGAATACTGATTCCAGCAAATGAAAGCTGTATAGTTCAATTACAAGAAATAAGTACTCAAAAACATCAGCACAATAAAACGCTTAATGTTCGTGCATTAACCCTACTATTAAAAATCAACAAAGAAAAGACTACACACACCGCCACAATAGCCACTCCTTTTGCAACTGAAATTATTGCATCGTTAGCTCATGCAGCCATAACCATGTTACGAATAAATGGGGAAACAATAAATCGTTTTCTTACTGCTCTAAAAGAAAAAAAACAATTAAGTTATACTGATTTTATACAATGCATTGATTTTTTACGATATCTCGAGTCAGGGACTGGTGAAGAAAATTTAGCTACAACATTGGAAAATATTGTAAAACTACCTCAAGGATCAAATTTCGATTTGGGTGCAGGCATATTGGGAAAGATTATAGAAATCTGTCGTCAAAATTCTACTGTCTCAAAGGCGATTTTGACTACCCTGATTGCGGTAGCGCAAAACACAATAAGCTATTTAAAACGTCCATCAGCGCTCACTTTTTTGTCCTACTTACAATCAGAAACAAGATTAAATTATTCTGACATCATAAAATGCATCGATTTATGGCATAGTGGTACAAATATAATAGACGGGAAAAGGATAGTAATTCCAGCAGGTGAAAGCCGGATGGAAAAATTACAAAAATTAGATATTAGTGAGGATGAGCACCTTAAACCTGTTAGTATCCATGCATTACGCCAATTGCGCGAAATCTGCTCCATGGAACCAATCCTCCTCCCTAATCGAAATATTGAGTTTGCAACCGATATTTTCACAGCACTGGCTAAACCAGTTGCAGCCATGTTGGACTCAATAGAAAAGCATGAACAAGTTGAACAAGAAAGAATAGGCAAGCTCGCGATGCAGATTGTTACTAGTAGCAGCACCTACCCAGCAAAAAAAATTACGGATTTTGCTAAGGAGGATAGACCAAAAATTTTAGAATATCTTACTACTAATAATAAATGTTTTGTAACCTTCCTTAAATATCAGCTCATAGCGGTGGAAGCGTGGCAAAAAGAAAGGAAACGACAATTTTATAATGATATTGCTAACATGGGTAATGCCATGATGAGATTAATCAATGAACCGAGACTTTATGCCTTTCTTAGTACGCAAATTGCAATTGATAATGTACGGCCGAGTGGGAGAAGGAATTATTTAATTATTGTCGAACCGCATTGTAGGACTTTTAGTTTAATGCAAGAATACGTTCAATCAGTAATATATGGTTTTAAAACAAGCATAATAACAGCTTATGCGCATGGAAAATTACCTGAAATGATGGATCTCATGCTTTACGATGATCTTTGTATCGGCGAAAAAGTACGATCCCTTCATGCATTTCATCTTAATTTATGTAACGGCATAACTGAAATGAATACCAAGATGCAAAAAATTAGTACGCAGGTTACGCAAAATGAACATAGCCACGGCGGTTTTATTACAGGCAATAGAGCTGTTGATTTTTTTCATCACAGACTAAACGACCAAAGAAGCTATCAGGTTAAAGATGAGCGCACCGGAGAAATAATTAGTATCGTTCCAGATAGAAATTATATTTGTTGGTACTTAGATACCATATTAGCAGTTCCCGATATTCCCAAATATTCAACTCCGGCTTTTTGTATACAGCCAACAAAAGCTAAACCCAGAACACGATAGTATTTTCTTTGTGCTCTTGATATCACTTTTCAGCTTAAATTTCACAGCTTAAAAAACAATGATTATAAAAATAATATATTTTGAAAGTAGATTGACTTTCAGAGGGAATAATGGGAAGATCCGCCTATAGCTGCAACTAGAAGAGGTATTCTATGCACGTTACCTCATCAGAAAGAACCTATCTGAATGAGTTAATGACCAAAGGCGTCTTAACTGCCCATGACATTCTACACTGCATTGCTATCTGGCGTCTGCGCAGCACGGATCCTACCCTACAAGTAGGAAGATGGAAAACGTATGGCCTTCCTCAAGGCCTCTACAAATTACGAATGCTTGCCTTAGAGGATTCTCCAGAAAATATTTTAAAAACGGATACCTCCTCGCAAAGCACTTACGAATTACAACTCCTCTCCCAAGAAACTCTTTTAAATCGTCCAGCGCTTAATGCAGAATTATTACTGCAGGTTATAGCGATTGGAGAAAATCAGCAATTAAGAGCACAACGCACAATAATGCCCTCCACAAGCGATTCTGTTGAAATAGTATCAATATTAGTTACTGCTGCCCGCACTGCTCTCCATAAACTGGAAGAACCATTAACTCATTTCCTTAATAATTTACAGAATAAAGAACAATTAACTCCCACTGATGTTGAGCAATGCATTAACTTATTAAATAATTCCGGATCAGGCAAGGGCGAGACAACATTAGCTCAGATGTTAAAAAAAATGCACTTCTCATCTGATGAAGTACGCTCTGGTTTACATTTCCATTCGCTGCTCCAAATTCTTGAAGTTGGAGTTCAAAAAGGATCATTTACAAGTAAAACCTTTACTACATTATGTGATGCTATTGAGCGAATCATTAAGCAACGTCATGACAAAGCAAAAGATTATTTGATTTCTTTACGTCAAAAAACCAGTTTACAATATAGTGATATATTGCAATGCATCGATCTTTGGCATGATAGACAAAATATAACTGACAACGAAGAAAGAAGACTGATTCCAGCGGGCGAGGAACATATAGAGCAATTACAAGGAATAAGTATTCAAAAAATTCAATACACGATGCCCCTTAATTTTCTTACATTAAATCAACTTATTAAAATCAATACAACAGCGGTTGCCTCTCATTCTACAACGGCCACTCTTTTTGCTACTGATCTTATTACCTCATTAGCACACGCAGCCGCCACTATGCGACAGATAAATGGGGAAAAGATAAAAGCTTTTCAAATGGATTTAGGTAAAAAAAAGGAAGTGAATTATACTGATCTTAAGCAAAGCATTGTTTTTTTACGATATTTAAATACTAATGCTGATAATGAAAGAGTAGCTGTAGCACTAGAAAACATTCCTATACCACCTGAAGAAATAAAATCTGTTTTAGGCATGAGCGTATTGGATAGAATTATAGAAATCCATGGTCAAAACGCTACTGTTTCAAGTACGATTTTTACAAAGTTAGCCAAACTAGCACTCACCGCAAAAATTTATGTAAATTATCCCAACGCCACTACTATCTTGATAACACTAAAATCAAAAAACATTTTATATTATTCTGATATCTTAACTTGCATCGATTTATGGCATAATGATGCAAGCATACCTGTGAGAGGAGTTGAAACAAATGAAGATCGGATAGAAAAATTACAAAATTTAGATATTAGTAAAGATAAATCCGATAAGATTGTTAGCTTAGATGTATTACGTGAACTGTATGACATCTGCATCATGCCTCCACCCACCCCAGCAACGCTGCATAGTGTGTTTGCCACGGAAATTCTTCTTGCACTATTTCGGCCAGTTATAAGCATGTTGCACCAACATGATAAGCATGAACAAAAAAGAATAGGTGCTATAGCCATAAGCATTCTTAAAATTCAAAGTGATTTTGACGCACCCGCACCGAAGATTACTGATTTCCCTACAGTTGATCAGCCAAAAATTCAAGAATATCTTAATAAACAAGCTAGGATAGCTCCTCTGGCCCAGCAAATTTTAAGAAGTAGCGAATATTATCCTCCCAAAAAGATTACTGATTTTGATCGTGCTGATCAGCCCATGATTTTAGAATACATGACTACTATTGATGGATATTTTTTAAATTTTTTCACGTCTCAGCACAGAGCAATATCACTACATAGATACAAACCAATTTCTACCATTATGAATAGCATGGTTTCTGCCATAGTAACATTAATGGTTTATGGCTGTTGTTCTCACGTTAATGATGCTCGATTCGGTTATATTAAGAGCGTAGGCCGGATTTGGAGCCTCTCAGGAAATTATTTAATAATGGATGGGCCTACTTATTCTGCAAGCAATTATGAGCAACATCACCTACCATTATTAATACGTAACTTTAAAAGCAGCATTATAACTGCTTATGCGCACGAAAAATTACCTGAAATGATGGATCTCATGAAAGGTGACACTATTTCTATTAATGAAAAAGTGCAATTACTTTTTGCCTATAGATGCGATTTACTGGGTGGCGCAAGTGAATTGAATACCAAAATGCAGCAAATTAATAAGGAATACTCTAGATTTAAACATGGAGATGCAGTGAGTTTTTTTCAACAGAAATTAGCTGATGGACAAGAATACCAAGTTAAAGATAAACGCACAGACACCCTCATCACTATTTTTCCTGATATAAATTATATTTCATGGTACTTAGATAAAGTATTAGACCTTGAATATATCCCCTCTTACATACCCCCTGATTTTTGCACATCACCAATGGAATACCAAACACCTTTGACCAAACCAAAAATGAGGAAATAATGCTTTTTAAAAGTAACTTATTGTCTTAGCGCTTAATATCAACTATCATATTGCCATGCTAAGTAAAGTACCCAGCTGGTACTCGCTAAGGAGCTCTCAATGATAGAACTTGATCCTCTTCTACTTGCCCGTATTCAATTTGCCTTCACCATTAGTTTTCATATTATCTTCCCTGCTTTCACTATTGGTCTCGCTAGTTTCCTCGCTGTAGTGGAATGGCGTTGGCTAAGAACAAATGACGAGCGTTTTCGAGATATCTACAAATTCTGGGTAAAAATCTTTGCTGTTGCTTTTGGTATGGGTGTTGTATCAGGTGTCGTTATGTCATACCAATTTGGCACAAATTGGTCGGTATTCTCTGACAATACTGCCAATGTTTTAGGCCCATTACTCGCCTTTGAAGTATTAACTGCTTTCTTCCTTGAAGCCTCTTTCCTCGGCATTATGTTATTTGGTTGGGGACGTGTGAGCGAACGAATGCATTTTGCTTCCACGTGTATTGTGGCAGGCGGTACATTAATTTCTGCATTTTGGATCCTTGCAGCAAACAGTTGGATGCAAACACCACAAGGTTACGAATTTGGTATTGACGGAAGATTATATGCAACCAATTGGTTAGAGGTTATTTTTAATCCCTCTTTCCCTTATCGCATGGCGCATATGGTTACCGCTGCTTATCTTACGACAGCTTTTGTTATTGGCGGAACAGCTGCATATTATCTGTGGAATAAACGCCACATTCCACAAGCGCGAATTATGCTTGGCATGGCAACTTTAATGGCGGCATTAGTGGCACCTCTCCAAATTTACATTGGTGATTTACATGGTTTAAATACCTTAAAACATCAACCTGCTAAAGTCGCTGCGATGGAAGGTATTTGGGAGACAGAAAAAGGAGCCGCTTTACGATTGGTTGGATGGCCTGATCAGGAGCTCGAGCAGACCAAATACACGATTGAAATTCCCAAATTGGCTAGCTTAATTCTCACTCACCAATTTGATGGTGAAGTAAAAGGACTTAAAGCATGGCCTAAAGAAGATCGCCCACCCGTAGCATGGATATTTTGGTCATTTCGTGTCATGGTGGGAATGGGTACCTTGATGGCGTTAATTGGTATCGTCAGTGCTATCCAATATTTTCGCGGTAAACTGTTTGAAACACGCTGGTTACAAGGTTGGTGGATGCTGATGATGCCATCAGGATTTATTGCAATTTTAGCTGGATGGTTCGTTACCGAGATAGGCCGACAACCTTATGTTGCCTACGGTATTCTTCGCACCTCAGAGTCGGTATCACCCGCTATTTTAGGACCGCAAGTTGCTTGGTCACTGTTAGCTTTTGTTGTGGTGTATTTATTAGTATTTAGCGCGGGAAGTTATTATATCCTACGCTTAATTGGCAAAGGAATCCCTGTTGCTAATGAAAAAGAACAATATTATAAACACAGCCGTGAAGCATCGGTAATAGAAGGCAGCACCACCAAAGGAGAAAAAAATGTTTGATTTTTCTACTTGGCTAGATTTACCCCTTATTTGGGGTACTTTAATTGCTGTCGTGGTATTTCTTTATGTATGGCTTGATGGGTTTGATCTTGGCATTGGCATTCTTTTCCCCCTTGCACCATCGGATAAATGCCGCGATCGGATGATGAACTCGATCGCACCTTTTTGGGATGGTAATGAAACCTGGCTAGTGTTAGGTGGTGGTGGTTTATTCGTCGCATTTCCATTAGCCTACGCTGTTTTATTACCTGCATTTTATATCCCCATAATTCTTATGTTATTTGGGTTAATTATGCGTGGTGTTGCCTTTGAATTTCGTTTTAAAGCAGAAGGACCTTCACGTCGTTTATGGGATTATGTCTTTCATTTTGGCTCAATGGGAGCTGCATTTTGCCAAGGTATGATACTAGGTGCTTTTGTGCATGGCGTTGAAGTCAGTGGTAGAAATTTTGCTGGCGGACCGCTCGATTGGATCACTGGTTTTAGTGTTATGACCGGTATCGCTGTCGTATTTGGTTATGCCCTACTGGGTTCAACCTGGTTAGTGATGAAAACAGACAACTCAACCCAAAAATGGGCACGACAAGTTGCCTCTTATGTTCTCGCTTTAGTTGGCTTCTTTATGGTCATTGTCAGTATTGCAATGCCTTTTATAAATGAATCTATTAAAACATTTTGGTTTAGCGTGCCACATATTTTTTATTTACTTCCTATCCCATTAATTACTGCTGGATTATTTGCATTGGTATGGCACGATCTTCATCATGCCAGCAGAGAATACCGACCTTTTTTAGCTAGCATTGGCATTTTTTCCATGGGGTATTTAGGACTAGGAATCAGCATTTATCCTTGGATTGTCCCTTTTAAATTTGATCTTTGGGCTGCAGCTGCTTTTGGCCCTAGTTTATCATTAATGCTAGTTGTTGCTGTTATATTATTACCATTAATTCTTGGTTATACTGGATATTGCTACTACATTTTTAGAGGTAAAAGTAGTCATGAACCTGCTTATTAAACAAATACAATCCTGGTTTAATCGACATCCTAAAATTAAACAATGGGCTTGGTTTGTAATACTTTGGCTAGCGGGCCTATTAACTGTATTGGCTTTTAGCTACCCTATTAAATTATTAATACGTAGTATGTCTGCTTAAAATTGGTTTATTTATTTTTGGATGGTTAGCCCAATTGACTGGTCATTATTATAAGGGAAATCGCCCTGAATTTCTTAATTTAGCATTGATAAACCATGGCCAATTTGCTTTTAACTTAATCCATTATTTTTACTAAAAAATCTTAAAAAGCAACATTTCACCTGATTATGTTAGAAATTTCAGAAGGATTAAATCCGTTATATTGACAAAGATATTGTTAAGCAAAATCAGTTTATCCGTAGCTTATTTGGATTAATCGCCTAATACATTTTTAATGTTATTTTATAGATATATTGACTTAAATAAATTTTTGCAACAACCCCGATTTAAATATACCTATAGATTAGAGCATATTAGGGTCAACGAAGCGGTTCCTGAAGGTGCAGATGATAAGCTGAAAGTGATTGGTAATTGATAAGCATCATAAGCCCGATCAAGTGGAGTTTGCGCAACAGTGTTAACGCCCCACCATGAAGTGACGTGTTGAAAATATTGCAGTAAATGTAAGCTAGGTGGCAGTTCTGCTTTTGATGGAGAAGAGCTAGGTGCATATTTTAATGGGTGTGTAGCATTTAGTGATTGATAAAGCTGTTGGGCTCCATCTTTTATTGTTCTTTCCAACACGGCCGCTTTTAGTAGTAAATCCATATCCTTATTCGGCTCATTTAATCCTGCTATTAATTTATTGAGGGCCTCTTCAGCTAAACTGGAGCAACTCGCTACTATTTTCCAAGCTAAAGCAGCCATTTCATAATGGGCTAAAGGCGCCATCGGTAAATTTTCTTTCCAGGAAGTCTTATAACAAGCCTCTTGCATCATAAGATGCCGAGTTTCTAAAAGCTTTGAAAATCGCTGTTGTTGTGTATCGATGAACGTGCTTGCTTGATCTATTTTTTGTGATAAAACATAATATAAAATTAGGTAGTCACGTAAGTTCTGTATTTTGATGCTCTCAGACACATCTGGTTTAAATAAAGATTGAATAGGTGAATATAATAAATTAGTCCAATATGAACGACGTGCCGGAGCAGTGATAACGCTGTTTAATGCTTGCTCTAAACCTTTTTGCGTATAGTGCTGCGCCTCTTCAAGAAAAAATTGCTGAAAAGGCAATAAACTATCGGTAATATTGTTGCAGTACACCTCAGTAAACATTTTAAGATCATCTCCCTGTCGCTCCGGGCTTTTATTCACCTGCTGATGGATCGATACGATCCCAGTAAGCATTTCAACTTGGGCAGCTGCTTCAAAATATAAATGAGCGCGTTGCTGATAAAATGCGTAATCACTTTGACTCGCTGCTCTTTCTTTCATTCCTCCTAGCTGTTGTATGCAGGCATGATATTTTAAGATGGGATCTAACAACCCTGTTTTAGTATCAGGAGGAGATTTTTTATAGCGGGAATAATTAAATGATTCCGTTTCAAGGCCTTGCCTCAATGAGATAGGCACATTTCGGTAAAGGCCATATTGATAGGCTAATAATTGCTCTATATCAGACGAGGTATATAGCAACAAGGCGCCATGAGATAAAGCTCCTTTCAGAAGAATTAATTCAGCAGCTTCTTGAGGCAAAACTAATTGCTCAGAAGAGTTTCTTTCCCGTACTAGGCGTTGGTAATACTGAACTAAACCAATAAACATCATCGGTTTCGGGCGTAAATTTAGTGTGTGCAATAGCTCACTGCGGACACCAATATTCAAGTTCGTACAGTCTTTAATAATATCCAGCCGCTTTAAGCTGTCAGGCGATTCAGGACTATTAAAACGCAAGTCAGCATCCCATTCTCTCGAAGGCGGTTTTATAAAACCCAATACCATGAACTACCTCCTGCACAATATTAAGAGGAACTTGCACGCATACTCGATCGAGTATTTCTGCTAGCATCCTCAGCTTCTACAACTTGCTCATTTGTTCCTAACCGCTGATAATTCTGCTTCTGATACAACCAATCACCAATATTAATTAACACCTTAATAAGCTTTGCTTCGTGCTCAGGAATCGTTGCATTTTCAGGGAACGGCGTTAGTTCAAATCCGTCACGAAGAACAAAAGCACTTCCTTTTTCATGAAGCAGACCTGCAGCAGCTTCTTCACTCACACGAAGCCGCGCAAGAGTTGCGTGAAATTGTGCAGTGCGCTGCTGCAACAATAGTCTTAAAGTAATATCAATAACAGCTGTAAAACTAGCGCAACCTATTCCAAAACCTGCACTCACTAAATTAAACTGCTCGGCCTGTTGATTATCAAAATTTTCACCAGCATTAGAGTTCTCGTTATTATCATATACCCCAAAGCTCCTAAAGCAAAGGCTCCAGAGCTGACCAAAAGGAACAAACTAATAGCAGAAAAAGTCCGTATACTATGATCTGTTCGAGTTAAGCTTGAATCATATTTTTCCATATTTGTTCGCCAATCATTAGCCATATCCGTTAAGGTTCCTATTCCTTTATCTAAACCTGCAGCATCTATTCTATTTAAAATAGTGCGCATTTCTGCTAATAAATCTTTATAATCGGTATTGGGTGTTAAAACTCGGCTGACACCAGGCAATAAAGTTATAAGTGACGAAAGAACAATAGCCCGCAAATCCAGATCTTTGACACTACTCCCTAGCTGTAATGCCGCCATACCAGTTGATAAAACATTCGGCATATGAGTAGCAGCAGCAGAATGAAGAACCATCTTAAAGTTTTCAAAAGTTGGTAAAAAACGCATAAATAAATCTCAATTTAATAAGCTAACTAAGTAGCGCATAATCTTCTCTTAACGTCAATCATATTTGGTAACGTGGGGCTACAAATGAGGGTCAAAAATTTTGCAGATAATATCATTCTCTTGATTTCGTTAAAAAAATCATCATGTTATAAACTGTGTTGAATTTAGCATTGATAAACCATAGCTGATTTGCTTTTAACTTAATTCATTGTTTTTACTAATAAAAAATCTTAAAAAGTAACATTTCACCTGATTATATCAGAGATCCCAATTATTATTTATGTTAAACTTTAGAAAAAAATTAGAACATCAAATAAAAGAATATAAAGAATAGCTCTGATAGAATACATTTTGTGAGACCAAAATAATGTCTTTTTTACGCAAACAATCGGTACACCGATTAAAATTAGTAGATTATCATAATCCTATTTTACGCCACCCTGCTGAAACAGTTAGTTTCCCGCTAAGCCCAAGTGATAAGCAATTAATCAAAGACATGCAACACTCTATTCAGGAAAAACAACTGAAAAAAGCACATGCTCCATGGAAAAGCGCAGCTGGCATGGCAGCCCCCCAGTGGGGAATTAATAAAAGAATATTCCTTTATGCTACAGATAAAAAAGATGAGTTTGAAGTAATTATTAACCCCAGTTATGAACCCGTAGATGATATTTCTACAGGTTTGGTAATGCAAGAACGACATTGGGAAAGTTGTTTCTCTATCCCCTGTAAAGCAGGACATGTTATTCGTTATTTACATATACGTGTGGCGTATCAAAATGAAAAAGGTGAAACAATAATAAAACAGCTTTTCGGTTGGCCAGCAAGGATTTGGCAACATGAAAATGATCATTTAAATGGGTTTCTTTATGATGATCCTAGAACAGGAAAATGCAGTGAAGTTAGGGATTATTTTGGGTGATTCCAACCCCCCACGTCATCCCGAGAGATGACGTGGGGACTCGAGGATAACGTGAAGAGCTCCTTATTCAGATTTATTAGTAAAAAATGCCCCTAAAATAAATCCCGCCACCGCTGCTAATCCTATTGTAGAAAAAGGATGTGACTCAACTGAGTGGGCAATTTTCTCTTGCCCCTCCTTAACGACTTTTGGAATTTTTTCAGCAGCATTTGACATCTGATCGGTAAACTGTTTTTTTAGTTCATCAAAATTAGATTTAAGCTCATGTAACTGCTCTTGCAAGCCAGATTCACCTGATGAAATACTGTCAAAGGTTTCTTTCACTTTATCTTTTACTTCGTCTTTAGCTTGTCCATATTTCTTTTCTAATATTCCAAATATTTTTTGATTATCGGATTTTATTTTCAATAAATCATCATCAGTTAAGTCTGCCCACTGCTTCTTGAGCTTAGCTTTAACCGTATCCCACTCACCTTCTAAAATATTATTATTCATAAAAACTCCCTCATAAAATATCATTTTATTACCCAAGGTCTATATTTAAGTTTATTTAAATAATAACCATTCGTCAATATTTTAGTTATTTTGACAACAAGCTGTTTGTTGAATTTTAATATTTATTTTATTCTAATTTTGTATATAATTATGGAGTGTTCGCTGATCGCTCTAAGCAAAGGAAGCCTAATTATGCCAAATTTCATTAACCATCTTCGCGATGAAGCGAGTAGTTATCTACTTCAACATGCGCGTAATCCTGTTGATTGGTACCCATGGAATGAGCTATCACTTAGTTTGGCACGTAAAGAAGACAAACCTATTCTATTGTCAATTGGTTACTCAGCTTGTCATTGGTGCCATGTGATGGCACATGAATCGTTTGAAGATGAAGATACTGCTAAGGTTATGAATACTAATTTCATCAATATAAAAGTTGATAAGGAAGAACGACCTGATTTAGATAAAATTTATCAAATGACACATCAACTTATTAATCAACGTGCTGGTGGTTGGCCGTTAACAGTTGTATTAGATCCCCATACTTTACTGCCATTTTTTGTAGGAACGTATTTTCCTAAAGAAGCTCGTTATGGCATGCCACCTTTTACAGAGGTTTTGCAACAATTAGCGCAGTTTTATCGAGAAGAAAAACAGGAATTACAATCGCATCAAAAGCAAATGCAAGATGTGTTACAGCTTATTAGTAGCATTAAAATAGATCCTTCTTCTACTCTCACAGAAAAACCTTTAGTGAATGCAGTACAACAATTAATAGAATTATTTGATCCGGAAAATGGTGGTTTTGGTAATCAACCAAAATTTCCACAACCTAGCAATTTAGAAAGATTATTACGTCAAAGCTATTATGATGAAACAAAGCAAAATGAATGTTTATCAATGTTGTTTACTACATTAGATAAAATGGCTCTAGGTGGAATTTATGATCATTTGGGTGGAGGTTTTTTCCGCTACAGTGTCGATGCAAAATGGCACATACCTCATTTTGAAAAAATGCTATATGACAATGGACAATTGCTTTCAATTTATAGCGATGCATTAATAGTTACTGATAATCCTTTATATTATCATCACATTACACAAACAGCTGATTGGGTGATAAAAGAAATGCAGGCACCCAATGGTGGATACTATGCAACAGTTGATGCTGATAGTGAAGGAGAGGAGGGAAAGTTTTATATCTGGAATAAGCAAGAAATTACCAATCTTTTAGATGAAAAAGAGTATGAAATCGCCTCGCATACCTTTGGATTAAATCATGCAGCAAACTTTGAAAATCATTGGCATTTGATTGTTGATGATATAACACATTATCCACCTGCTGAAGATTCACTACTACAAAAAATTTGCTTAACATTGCATGAATACCGAGAACAACGTAAAAAACCTAACAAAGATGGAAAAATAATTACCAGTTGGAATGGGTTGATGATTAAAGGCATGGCTAAAGCTGGCCTTTCAACTCGTAATAACGAATACATCGAGTCAGCTCAAAAAGCAGTTAATTTTATTCAGAAAAACCTATGGCAATCGGGAAGGTTATTTGCAAACTATCAGCATAATTCAGCACGATTTAGCGGCTATCTTGATGACTATGCCTATTTGTTGGATGGGATTTTAAATTTACTAGAGGCAAAATGGTCCAGTCAACATTTACAATTTGCCATTGATTTAGCAGACGCCATGATAAAGTACTTTTGGGATGATAGTAATGGCGGTTTTTATTTTACAGCTCATGATCATGAGACACTTATTTATCGCCCTAAACCGTTTACTGACGAAGCCCTACCCTCTGGAAATGGAGTGGCAGCTTGTGCATTACTTAAATTAGGGTATTTAATAAGCGAATTACGTTATATAGAAATCGCCGGGAAAACCATGCTTACGGTACAAACCTCCATTGATCGACACCCAGTTTCTCATAATACTTTGCTAAACGCATTAGAAGATTATTTGCAACCACCTACGCTTATTATCTTACGTGGTGAAATCGATCAGTTGCCATTATGGCAGGAATTATGTCGTTATTATTTCCAACCTAGTCAATCAGTGTATGCAATACCTAATGCTGTAGAGACACTGCCATTCGGTTTACAAGATAAAATCGCGATGTCAAAAACAGTAGCCTATATTTGCCAGGGAACAGCGTGCGTACCAGCTATATCAGATCTCTCTCAGTTAAAACAATATATCGAAAGATAATCCCCTCTCCCCTTGTGGGAGAGGGAAATGCAAGCGCAACTTGCGAGGGTGAGGGGAAAGCTACGAAGAAAGAAATCATAATCTATTCTTTTATATTTCTCCGTAGAAAGATCTCCTCTCACCCGCCCGCGCTATGCGCGGTCGACCTCTCCCACAAGGGGAGAGGTGTTTTTGACTACCTAAAGAACCTCAAAATATGATCCACAAATTCCTTTGGCTTTTCCCTATTTAACATATGCCCACAATCATCAAATACTTCATACTTAGCATTCGGAATTAAATCAGCAATCTTTTTGCTATGTTCAGCTGGCAGCAATATATCTTCGAGACCTGCAAGCACTAAAATAGGACATTTAATTTTATTGAGGTTCGGAGTCAAATCAACAGTTCTAAGCGCATTGAGTTGGCCTATATATCCCTCATATGATTGAGCATAAGGATCCTCTCGCATGCGAATAATTTCTTCTTTAAGCTGCTCTTTATTTTTAAGAAATGCACTTCCAAAAAGCAAAGGAATTACGCTATCTATAATTAAATCGATAGCCACACCGCCTGCAATGAGTTTAGCTGTCGTTTCTAATAACATATATCCTGCTTCATTAATTTTGGAGGTAGAGGCGGCAATAATAGCTCCTTTTACCTTTTGAGGATAATTAATGCAGAGTGATTGCAAAATAGCACCACCCATCGAATGTCCAATAACATAAGCTGATGAAATACCAATAGCGTCCATAAAAACATTTACATCATTAGCCATCTGCTCGATAGTATAATTTTCCTTTGGCTGTGTTGTTTGACCTGCGCCTCTATTATCAAATGAAGTAACAAGAAAATGTTTAGCCAAATCATCCACTATTTTTGACCAAACATCGGTGCGCGATGACAGACCACTAATTAAAAGTAAATGCTCTCCTTTTCCTTTTTGTTCGTAATACATTTCAATACCATTGATTTTTATGATTGACATTTATTTTCTCCACTTTGCATAACCCATTGTAACCTTGACGAAACGAAGCGAAATCAAGGCAGTCGTAGTTTTAGTATAGATAACTTTTCCTTGGCCCATAATGGTTTTTAATTTAGGCTAAAATCCTCGTTCTAACAACCATGTTGGAATACAAATATGAAAAAGCTCACCAGCACTTTTTTATAGTGCGTTGTAACCAACCTGTAACCCTCTCCCCTTGCGGGAGAGGGAAATGCAAGCGTAGCTTGCGAGGGTGAGGCGAAAGCTACGAAGAAAAAATCTCATTTTATTTACAGTCATTTCGTCGCAATAAAGCAGCCATTGCACAACCTGCAATAGACCCGCCAACAATGGCAATTTTTAGTGATGTCATATCACGCCCCCCTATCATATTTTTTGTTCCTTTATCAAAAAAAATGAGTAATAATACTTTGATATAAAAGTATACTAGGAATTTAAATCATGCGTACACTCATTGCTCTAATCTCACTTTGCGGATTATTATGGTTTTCTCCAGCCAATGCCGAAACCACTGAACCAGGACGAGATACTTATCAAAAATATTGTGCTGGTTGCCACGATACCGGAACGGGCAATGCACCGCGACGCTCTGCTACTGACTATTGGAAAAAGCGCTTAGACACAGTAGTTGGACGTAGTGTACTTACAAATAATGTTATAGCGGGTAAGGGAGCTATGCCTCCCAAAGGCGGATGTGCTAATTGCAGCGAAGAAGAGTTAAATAAAGCAGTATTATATTTGATTAAAGATGCGAATAACGGCACAACAAATCAAGTCGATGATACATTTCCTTTAGAAACGATTAAACTTCCACCAGGATTTAAAATTAGTGTACTAGCAGATAACATACCTGGGGCGCGTTTTATGACGCAAGGCGATAAAGGTACTCTTTTTGTGGGCTCTAAAGGATTTGGAAATGTGTACGCTTTAGTTCCTAATAAAGATGGTCAAGGTATTGCACGTAAAATAAATTTATTATCGAATCTTGATGATCCCAATGGCGTCGCGTTTCATAATGGTTCATTGTATGTTGCTGAAGTCGGCCGTATTCTACGATACGATAATATCGAGGCTAATCTAGATAAAGTCCCTTCCCCTGTCATTATTAAAGGTGATTTACCCAATATGCGTTGGCATGGCTATAAAGTGATTGATATTGGGCCTGACAACAAGCTTTATGTTGCTATTGGCATGCCTTGTAATACTTGTAACTATCGCGATACAAATCCTTTATTGGGAACCATCATGCGCATGAACCTAGATAGTACTAATTTCGAGCCTTATGCTATTGGTATTCGCAATAGCGTTGGTTTTACCTGGCATCCTGATACTAAAGAATTATGGTTTAGCGATAATGGGCAGGATTTACTAGGTGATGATGTGCCACCTGATGAAATTAATTATGCACCTAAAGCGGGTATGGATTTTGGTTTTCCGTACGTTTTTGGTAATAATACTATCGCCCCAGATTATACCAATCAAAAAATTGATACGTCAAAATTTACCACACCTGCTTGGGCGTTACCTGCACATGTAGCCCCGCTGGGAGTAAAGTTCTACACCGGTACCAAATTTCCTAAGAAATATCAAAAGCAATTATTTGTGGCAGAACATGGTTCTTGGAATCGTAGTAAAAAAACTGGTTATCAGGTGGTGATGTTGACATTAGAGGGCAATAAAGTCGTTAAATCAGAACCGTTTGCAACCGGTTGGTTACAAGGTGAAGAAGCTTGGGGAAGACCTGTGCATTTGCTTGTGCAATCAGATGGATCTTTATTGATTTCGGATGATTTTAAAGGAGCAATATATCGCGTTACTTATGAGGGGCAATAATTTGTTCTTTATATTTTGCAGAGCGATCGACTCGTTTTGTTGACTTAAATAAGATCGTCTGGATCCCGGATATTAAGCGTATCTAAGTTCGCTACGCTCACTAAGTTACGCTACAATTCAGGGAACCGCACATCGATATTAGAACCTCGGTTCCCGGAAATTACAGCCACTTAATGAGTGCGTAGCACGAATTTAGTGGCTGTTATTATCCGGGATCCAGTAAATTTTAACAAAAAAGACTCAATACCTAAGCCCCCTGAGATATCGTTACTCCCCTAAATCAAATAACAACAACTCCGCATCAGAATGACTAATAATTTCAACAGCCGTTTCATCAGTAATAGCAACGCCATCACCTGCTGATAAAACTTGACCATTAACAGCAATTTTTCCTTTAATTAATTGCACCCATGCTGCATGTCCTGATACCAAAGTATGTTTAATACTTGCATGCCGCAAAAGATATGCGGTGTATAAATCAACATCCTGATGAATTGTAACCGCACCATCACCACCATTTTTACTACCAATTAAAATCAATTGATTTGATTTTTTAACAATGGTTTTTTGCTCATAACTTGGCTCCAAGCCCATTTGATCAGGAATAATCCAAATTTGTAATAAATGTAATGGATCCGTTTTTGAGTGATTATATTCGCTGTGGGTAATGCCAGTTCCTGCAGACATACGTTGAATTTCACCAGGTTTAATAATGGATCCATTCTTCATGCTATCGCGATGCGCTAATGACCCTTCAACTACATAGGTAATAATTTCCATATCACGATGAGGATGTGATCCAAAACCCATGACGGGTTGGATCGTATCCTCATTAATGACACGCAAATCTCCAAAATGCATATATTGTGGATCATAATAATCAGCAAAAGAAAAAGTATGAAAACTATCAAGCCAATCCGTTTGCCCTCTACCACGCTCGTCGGATTTACGAATTGTTAACATAATTAGCCTTCATTTTCTGATGGTTGTTCTTTCTCTGCGACATGTCCGGAAACACCTACTGAGCAAGCAGTGATATTAAATACAGACAGGATGATAAAAAGGGAACAAACGAGTTGTTTAATACGCATTGTGAGATTCCTATTTAAGTGCTATTAGTTATAACCTTTTATAAGAATAGCATTTAAAACTCTCAACATCGTCATCTCTCGAGCTCGCATCCGCGTCATCCCTCGCTACGTTCGGAATGACGCGGAGTCAAAGTAAGCTTACTATCTCTACCCGTGCTTTAAAACCTGCATCGCTGCATCATAATTTGGCTCTTCCGCTATTTCTTTTACCTGTTCGGTATACGCCACTTTACCTTTTGGATCGATGATCACAACAGCGCGAGATAATAATCCTCTTAAAGGACCATCTTTAATAGTTACACCGTAAGCAGCTCCAAATTCAGGATGTCGAAAGCCGGAAGCTGTAACAATATTGTTTAAGCCCTCAATACCGCAAAAACGTTTTTGTGCGAACGGTAAATCCATGGATATGCATAATATTGTTGTATTAGTAAGATTATTAGCTTCATTATTAAATTTTCTAACTGATAGTGCGCAAGTTGTCGTATCAATGCTTGGGAAAATATTTAATACAACTGATTTACCTCTCAAATCCTGTAAAGTTATATCACTTAAATCTGCTTTAGTTAAAACAAATGCAGGAGCGTCAGCCAATTTTGCAGGTAAGTTACCTACTGTGTGAATTGGATTCCCTTGTAAAGTAATAGTTGCCATTTGGTCTCTCCTTAGAAAAATGTAGTTATTTTTTTATTATTTTAGCACACCCTATGACTTTACGTATGTTATATTAACCAAGCAATTCCCTGCGTAATATGAGGTTTATCATGCAACGTTTAGCCAACAAAAAAGTCCTTATTACAGGTGCTAGTAGCGGTATTGGTCAAGCTATTGCTAAAGCTTATGCAAGCGAGGGCGCTGATATTGTTTTCACTTATCGTGGTAATACAGCTGGCGCTGAACAGACCGCAGCTGAATTAATAGCCTATGGTTCTCGAGTAACTGCGCTACAACTGGATTTGCATGATACCAATGCGGTTGATAATTTAACTCAGCAAGCTCTAGAGCATATGGGACGCATTGATATATTAGTTAATAATGCGGGAATGGTAAATCGACATAAAGATTTTTTAGATATTCCTCTATCGTCATTAATTGAAACTCACCTTATTAATGTCGTTGCTCCTTTTATTTTGATGCAAAACGTTGCCAAAACGATGCAAAAAAATAATATGGGTGGCAGCATTATTAATATTTCATCTATTAGTGCTGAAATTATTTTCCCTGGTTTAACCCAATATGAAGCAAGTAAAGCCGCATTAAATGCATTAACACGAGGAGCCGCTAGTGATTTAGCCAGCCATAATATTCGTGTAAATGCGATTGCACCAGGTTTAGTGGCTACTAATATCAATAAAAATCAACGTGAAACAAACCCTGAATTATGGGCAAAACGGATATCCCCTATTCCCCTTGGTCGTGTGGGCAAACCTGAAGAAATTGCTGCGTTAGCTGTGTTATTGGGATCAGATGAAGGTGAATGGATAACGGGCTCTGTTTTTACGATTGATGGCGGTTTAAGTGTACGCAGCCCTTATCCTCGGAATATTGCGGACTAACACGCTTAAAACGTCAATCCTTACCATTTTCTAGTCAAGAATTTGCCATAATTATAACGCATTTCTCTTATAATATTTACTTAGTTATCTATCTTCGGTATAGTAAAGCTAAGATATATTACTTTTAAGAGTGTTAGATATGTTACCGAGTACTATTCGTGAATATCGTGGTTTAAGTGAAACAGCAAGTGATTATGAAGTACTTGGGGTCAATGAAATTGCCACTGCAAGCGAAATTATCGCTGCTTATAAGAGATTATCTCCCCAACTGCATTTAGATAAAAATGATGATCCTAACAATAATTTCACCACTCTTTCCAATGAGCTTGAAACAATCTACGCTCAATTAATGGAACCTTTTCGAAGTGAATTAGTCGAAGAAATAGCTTTAACAATAGACATTTCAGCCCATCCTGTCGTTATCATTGGAAAAATACTATTTCAAAATATAGAAAAAATGACCGACTTCGATGCCACTTGGCCACATCTATCGCGCGCATTGGATCCTTTGCAAATAGGTAGTCTATTACCAGATAAACCAGCAAAGATGGCATTATCCCCTGTCGATGTTTTCCCTCTTGTTGCTAAAATTAAATTAGGACCACGAGGCGAAGCTTTACGAAATTATGTGGCTCCACATCAGGCAACAAACCCTGATGATTCTAAAGAATTTATAAGTGTACCCGCTAATTTGAAGCAATTTTTTAGTTTAGTAAATGATGCATCTAATGAATTAGATTATTTATCAGCTGAGGTTGAACTTGTTGTTAGAGATATTAGAGAAAAGATTTTTAATAATCCAAGATTGGTGGAGATACTTTCACAAAGCATTCCTTTTAAACAACAGAGTTTGCCTCTTAGTGATTGGCTATATCAAATTCTAACTACTTTACTATTAGATAATTATGCGCTCATTGTAAACTACTGTCTCACCCCGACAACTGAACCTTCTGATGACATCGCTTTTATTGAAAAATTAACATTAATTTACCAAGCTTTTTAGAAGGCTTATTTTACTACCTCCCCACAAGGACTGCTGGACTTAGGTCATGAAAGTAGAGAGCAAATAGTGGTAGAGGTTATTAATGGGCAATCTATAATAAGAGATAATTTTCAATTTTCTGAAGGAAGTAATGAATTAAATTATTCCCTAATAAATACTTTAATTGATGATTTTAAATTAGAAACCGCCGCATATTTTTGGGCCATTGCCTACAATCGTTTGCCTAGCGATATACATAACCTATTAGAATCGGCTAGGACAAAAACCACTGTAAATCATGTTCTTCTAAGCAATGGAGCAAAACCAGTTACTGCATTAGAGGCAGCTTGCTATCATTACGGCAATAAAATAAATCCTATATTTTTCTCAGGAACTGAATCTAAAGAACAAATCACTCAGTTACTTCAGACACCTAATCTTAAAATAGCACATCCTGAGGCTTATTTTCTCTTAACATTGTTAAAAATGCAGTTGGAGGGATCATTACGTGAAGAGTCGATTGATTTTAATCAAATGGCTAGTCATCAATTTGATGAGTCAGTTTTAAATAATATTCAACCCACCTTTGTGCTTATTTTACAAAAACTTCGTGAGGAACTTAAAAAAGAACAACTTGACAGAGGAATGTCCGATTATATCCATCCTCATTTTTATCAGCAACAACCAGCACATATTTTAAATTATTTGATCAATACTCTCGTTAACAATCAAGGAACAGAAGAAGAGCGAGCTCTTTTAAATACCCCTAATTCTCTCCAGCAATTACAAAACTCATTGCACATTGCAGTCTCCATGGAAGATATTGATTCAGGTGTAGATCCTAAATTAATTGTCCATAGTAACCTGTTTTACCTACCATCAAAAAGAGTACTAAGCACCGCTACTAGTCAATCCAGACCAGTGGAAACTCAGTTTACGACAGCAGATGGTGAGGAAATACAAAACCCTTGCTTTCCTATTATCGGATGCATGATAGGTAAGTTGACAGAACCATCATCTTATATTGTCAAGGGCAATGGGGACGTTGCGCCAATGATGAATGATATCAGCGATCCAATCACTCGCGATTTTTTTACCTCCATGCAACAAGCTGCAGCAGAAATATCACAAGAAAATCCGTTGCGTTTTTTGATGGTGGATCAAGCTACAACTACTAAATTTATAGAAGTTTTACAAGTTGCTAAAGCACCAACACCACTACAATTGCAGCAAAGCACAGACACACCAAATGCTCAACTCGAACCCTATGTTTACAATATCCATAATTGGTTGTCAGGATTACCCACAACAGTTCAAGCGCTTGATAGTGTAAAAACTCAATTAAAAAGCCGAAACGAAAAGCTAACCGCATTGTTAAATAGAATTATAGAGCGCTCCAAAATAGTAAAAACTCCTTATGCAATAGGTGAATGGTTAGTGCGGACTTATCGTGGCAAAGCACGAAAACAAAAGGATGATGCGTTAAGGGAGTTGCGTGCTCATATGGAGGTACTTGTCGAACCTAATGTAGTAATTACACCATTTGCCATTAAAAAAGCCGCGGATCTGAGAAGACGACCGGAATTATTTAATGCATTTAGTACAAGCAAAACTAAAAACTTTCTGCAAGAGTTATTAATAGAAAGTCAAAACGACTTTTTAAAAAATTCGGATAGCGCAGCGTTATATGTTTTGTGGAATCGTTCGTATGAATTTGATTCTGGCTCAAAACAACAAAGTCAAACTATCTTAACAACACTAGAGTGTTTAATTAGTGCTCTCAATGGTCACCATTTTATTAGTCATTATAATGAGGAAACTAAAGCAATTACTGTTTACCAAATGAAATGGGATACCACTACAACAGGCGCTATCACGCTGACTCTTCAGGCTCAAAATGGAGCCTCCTTATCGTTACCTGTTGATCTTGCTAGTTTGAAAACTGCGTTTGTTCAAGCTGTGGATGCCAATGATTTGGGAATGCTGTTTAATAAACCACAGAACGCAAATAAAAGAGAAATTTTTGATAATTTAGTATTGCAGGCAAAAACAAATTGCGCACAGAAAAGTCATGGCATTGCTACCGAGCAAAGTACAACACTTGAATTATTCAAAAGTCGAATGAGTACTACCAAAATGAAAAAATCACCTCAATTTATATTTAGGAGGAGCCATTGAGGATAAGAAAATATTAGCAGATTGATTGAATTTCACTGCAAAAACGTACTATTTCATCCTCAGTATTATAATAATGAACCGATACTCTGATTAATGAGGGGACATTACGTTTTACTAAATCTAATCGAGCGTACTCGGTTATCGATATTGAAACATTAATTTTTCTCTTAATTAGCTCTTTTTTTAGCTCGCTTGCATTGATTTTGCTGCTAGTAAAAGTGACTATACCACATTTATTTTTACCTAAATCTTGTAATGTAACGGAAGGAATTTCTTGTAGTTTTTGGCGCAATTGGTTTGCTAAATGCTGGATCCTCTCCCAAATAGCGTCAATACCAAGCTGTAAAATATAATCAATAGCAACACCAAGACCAATTTTAGCTGCTATATTTTGCTCCCATGTTTCAAAACGACAGGCATCTTGTCTTATTTCATACTGGTTATCTGCTATCCATTTTGCGGAGTGTAAATCAATAAAAGGAGGCTCAAATTGAGGCCAGGTCGATTTTTTTGCATATAAAAATCCTGTGCCACGTGGTCCTCGCATAAATTTTCGACCTGTCGCGCAAAGGAAATCACAGCCAATTTCTTGCACATCAACGGGCATTTGACCAATGGATTGCGTTGTATCAACTAAATAAGGAATATTATATTTATTAGCAATCTCCCCTACTTCAACGATAGGGTTAATTAAGCCCCCTTGTGTAGGCACATGGGTAATAGCAATTAATTTAACGTTATCAGTTAATTTTTTTTCCAAATCATGAATATCTAATTGACCATATGAATCATTATCAATGATATCAATCACCACACCTTTTTGCTTTGCGATATGTAAAAATGCTAAATAATTACTGGCATATTCCGCCTGCGCAGTAAGGATATGATCACCTTCTTTAAATTTCATGCCATAAAATGCCATATCCCAAGCTCTTGTAGCATTTTCAACAAAGGCGATTTCCTCGCGGTTGCAATTGATAAGCTTTGCAGCAGCATCGTAAATATGCTCAATCTTTGACTGCTCTTGCTCAGCTGCTTCATAACCACCAATAGCCGCCTCTAAATCAAGATGCTGTTTTACTGCCTCAATAACCACGTTTGGTGGTAATGCAGCACCGGCATTATTAAAATGTAAAACATTCTGACAACCCGGTGTTTCAGCACGCAATTTATCGATAGCAAGCTGTAGCATTGTTTATTTCTCTTGCTTTACATGCGCCATTACAGCATTAAATGTATCAGCATAACTATTATGACATTTTTTATAAAAATCTTGCGCCATTAAATTTTTACGCCAGCTGACAAGGCATGGGAAGGCTGATAAATCATATTGTATTACTTCGCACACATCCAATGCACCGAGCAAACAAATATCAGCTAACGTTAATGTATTACCTGCCATATATTTATTACTGGTTAATTGTTGTTCTAAGACGGGAAGATATTGAGATAGAAAGAATTTACCATCTTGCAATGAGCGCTCATCCAATGCCGTATTTGAAAATTTATAAAAAACCGTATTAAACATAATTTTACTAGTAGCTAAAGCGATGTGGTGAGAAGCATAATCTATCCACTGATCGACAATAGCACGTTCTTGTAAGTTTTTAGGATAAAGTGATGATTCGTGTTTATTGGCTAAATAACGGACGATGGCGTTACTTTCTGCCAAAATAAAACCGTTGTCATCGATAGCAGGTATCTTTTTCAATGGTAAAAGACGAGCAAATTTAATGGTTTTCTGTTCGCCCGCGCCTAAATTAATGGTTACAAATTCATAAGGTATATTTAAATAATTTGCGCAATAACATATTTTATTACTTGGTGATGATAATGGATTGCCATAAAGTGTTAACATGATTAGGATCCTTTTGTTTGTTGATGATATATGATCTGATTCTTATATTACAGGCGGTACTAAACCAATAAATCGCATAGGCGCTTCTGTTCCATTAAAAATTTTTAAAGGTAAAGCTAACGTAAATCCACCCACTGCTGGCAATTGCATTTCATTAGCAACATTTTCTACAATATATTTCCCTGCCGATAATACCTGTTGATGTACAGGATAGTTATCCCCTGGCCGGTCCGGTGATAGTGTATCAATGCCAACACCGACAATTTTCCTTTCTAACAGTTTTGCTATGGCGTTGCTAGAAATACATGGAAATTGGTAGTTGTTATGATAACGTTCTGGTTCTGACCAGTACTTTTCCCAACCTGTATGTACTAAAGCAAAGCAACCAGGAGGAATAATACCATATTGTTGTTCAAACTCGATAATATCCTCAACGCCCAAGCTATAACTTTCATGCGCCTTAGCTGAGCAATCAATACGAATACAAGGTGCGATAAAGTGCTGCAACGCTAATTCACTGATTGATTTGCCCCCCTTAATACAATGAGCAGGAGCGTCCATATGCGTGCCAATTCCTGCATGCATTTTTATTTGTTGAACACGAAAAGACACCTCGTCATCTGTATTTGCGTAATCCAGTTTTACTTCACACTCGAAACCACAACTACCATTCCAACTTGGAGTAGTACTGGTCAAAGTATGAGTCAAGTCAATTAATTGATAGTCAGTTAGGGGAAGTAATTTCTTCATAGCAAGAGCCTTCGTTGATTATTCTAGTATTTTATTATATTGCTAATAATACAATAGAGGGGAGCTAAGCATAAAAAGCTCGAAATGCGTTTGCAACCGTTTCCATATCTTGGCGATTAACATCTAAATGCGTCACTAATCGCAACGTTGTACCAGCAAAAATTAAAACTCCTTGTTGTTTGAGATGAGTTACCAGTTTATCTTTGCTCATATCGCCTACTTCTACAAAAACCATATTGGTGAAAACTTGAACCTTTTCTTGTAAAGAAGGAATACTTGTCAATTGTTCGGCAAGGTAAGCTGCATTGTCATGATCTTCTGCTAAACGCTCAACATTCTGTTTTAAAACATATAATCCTGCCGCAGCTAATATGCCTGCTTGGCGCATCGCACCGCCTATCATTTTGCGCAGACGTCTTGCTTGGGCAATAAATTCTTTAGAGGCACATATTATTGATCCTACTGGAGCACCTAATCCCTTTGACAGGCAAAATGTTACTGAATCAAAATATTGAGCAATTTCATGGATGGGAATATTAAGCGCAACTGATGCATTAAATACGCGCGCACCATCTAAATGTGTTTTTAATGCATGCGTTTTAGCAAAAGCAGCGGCCTCTTTTAAATAAGTTAATGGGAGTACTTTACCGCCCTGAGTGTTTTCTAATATAAGTAATTTGGTTTTAGCAAAATGCGCGTCATTTGGTTTAATAAACTTCTCAACCAACTGTAAATTTAACGTACCATCCGCTTCAAAATCTAACGGTTGAGGATAAACTCCACCCAATACACAACTACCACCTGCTTCCCAACGATAAACATGAGATAACTGTCCGGCAATATACTCATCTCCACGACCACAATGGGATAACACCGATAGGAGATTCCCTTGCGTACCAGTAGCAACAAATAATGCGGCCTCCTTATCAAGCAATTGCGCTGCATACTCCTCCAGTGCATTAACAGTAGGATCTTCCCCAAAAACATCATCACCCACTTCAGCCGCAGCAATAACTTGCCGCATCGCTGCAGATGGTTTTGTTACTGTGTCACTTCGCAAATCGATAAGTTTGTTCATTCTTTCGGCTCAAAATCTAAAGCGGCTGAGTTTATGCAATATCGTTCACCTGTAGGCTGTGGACCATCATTAAATACATGCCCAAGATGCGCTTGGCATTGAGAGCATAGAACTTCAACACGGTGTCTCCCACCGCTATTATCTTCCACGGCAACAATATTCTCTTTATGCATTGGTGCCCAAAAGCTTGGCCAACCTGTGCCAGAATCATATTTAGTATCACTGGCGAATAATTCATTCCCGCAACAAACACAACGGTAAGTGCCTGGCTCTTTATGTTTGTAATATTTACCGGTAAATGGCAGTTCTGTCGACTTCTCACGGCATATGCTATATTGTTCCGGGGATAACTCATCATCTGTTTTAGAAATTTTATTGCTCATAGTAATCTCCTTAGCCGTAAGCTACAACCTATGCAATTTATAACATGGAATACCAGATAATGACAATAAAAAGAGAAAGTTACACCTTGCTAGTTAAACATATAAAGCAGTTTAAATTTGTTTATCTTTTTCTAATTATCTGCATTATTCTCGCACTACGTTGGTTTTATAATAGCCAATATTATGTAAGCACAGAAGACGCTTATATTAGCGCCACGATACAAGAGGTATCACCTGAAGTGCGTGGTCCTATCATTACACTCTACGTCAAAAATAATCAAGAAGTGCATAAAGGTGATCCCTTATTTGATATTGATCCTGTCCCCTTTCAACTTGCCGTTGAAATAGCACAAGCAGAACTTGCATTGCAACAAGCAAAATTGGCAAAGGCAGATTCACAAAACTCCTCTAGCGCCCAAGCTGAAGTCGAAGTAGCAAAAACAGATTTGCAACAAGCAGAATTAAATTTAGATTATACAAAAGTGGTTGCAAAAACCAATGGTATTATTGCCAATTTAACGTTGCATGTGGGTGATATGGTACAAGCTAATGAAAATGAGCCTTTATTTTCTATTATCGATGAAGGAGCCTACTGGGTTGATGCTAATTTTAAAGAAACTGATTTAGAGCATATAAAACCTGGGCAAACAGTTGATGTGGAAGTTGAAATGTATCCTAACCATCAATTTAAAGGCATTGTTGAAAGCATTAGTGGTGGCAGCGGTACTGCGTTTTCATTATTACCACCTGAAAATGCGACAGGTAATTGAGTAAAAATTACCCAACGCATTCCCGTACGCATTCGTATAACTAATATTGATCCTAAATTTCCATTGCGTATTGGTGCAACTGCATTGGTGACGATACATCTAAAGGAAAAATAAGGTGGTAAAACCCATTACCAATGTCACGGAACGATGGCTTATAACTGCCGCAGTCATGTCAGCTGCAGTTATGCAAGTATTAGACATGACCATTGTTAATGTATCACTCCCTCATATGCAAGGATCTTTAAGCGCGGCTCCTGATCAAATTACCTGGGTATTAACTAGCTATCTTATTGCCTCAGCAATATTTATGCCATTAACAGGCTATTTTGCCGATAAATTTGGCCGAAAAAATTATCTTTTATTTAGCATCGGTGGATTTGTTTTTTCATCTGCTTTGTGTGGCCTTGCTAGCTCAGTAACTGAGATGGTTATTTTTCGTTCACTACAAGGGGTTTTTGGCGCTGCTTTAGCGCCCTTATCACAAGCGATACTAGCTGATACTTACCATAAAGAAGAACAAGGCAAAGCAATGGCAATTTGGGGAATTGGCATTATGATTGGCCCCATCTTGGGTCCAACGCTAGGCGGTTATTTAACCGATATTGCAAGCTGGCGCTGGAATTTCTATATTAACGTTCCTGTTGGAATATTATCATTATTTTTAGCGTGGCAATATGTACCTGCAACTGAAAAACGCGTGCGTAGTATGGACTGGGCAGGATTAGCTTGGATTTCACTTGCTATTGCGAGTTTGCAGTATGTTCTTGATAAGGGTAATGAAGAAAATTGGTTTGATTCCACTAACATCAAAATAGCCGTTTTTTTAGCCGTATTAGGTTTGCTTTGTTTCATTGCTGTAAGTTCTAAGAAAAAATTACGATCCGTTTTTGATATTGAAGTATTTAAAGATCGTAATTTTTTAATCGCCTCACTATTAATTGCTGTTCTTGGTGTGGGTATGTTTGGCACTATGGTGATCCAACCTTTATTGCTAGAGGTCAATTTAAATTACCCCGTATTAACTGCAGGTTTGGCGATGGCGCCTCGCGGTATTGGTGGCATATTAAGCATGTTAGTGGTCGCTAAAATGGTACAAAAATATGATCCACGCTATTTGATTTCGTTTGGTATTTTAATAGCTGCTGGAAGTAATTGGGTAGGAACTCATTATACGATAATGATGAGCAGTTGGTGGTTTACCATACCGTTATTTATTCAAGGATTTGGTATGGGATTTATCTTTGTACCGCTATCAACACTAGCCTATTCTACATTACCTCATTATTTACGCGCAGAAGCTGCTGGAATATATAGCTTATTGCGAACACTAGGCTCTTCAATTGGCATATCGGTCATTATTACTTTATATGCAAGACATAACCAACTCCATTGGAATACTTTAGCCAGTCACGTGCAGGCTACAAACCTCGATATTTTAGCTTACACGCATCTGCCACCTTTTAACCATAATCCAGAAATAATGATGGATGTTATTGCAAATGAAGTGCGTATTCAAGCACAAATGTTATCATTTGTTGATATGTATGCGTTTATTACCTGGAGCTTTCTGCTAATGCTACCGTTAGTATTTTTGATAAAATCTAAAATTTCTGTATATACTGATAAGGAGGTCCCTCCTATCTAATAATTAAAAGGAGAAAAATATGTTACGTGCAATAATAGAAACATTATTCACTGTCGGACTTTTTATTAATGCTGCTCTCTTTATTCCACAAGCTCTTAAACTATTCAAATCAAAAAACCCCAAAGACTTATCATTAATTACCTTTTTAGGGTTTAACATTATCCAGCTTTTAACCATAGCCCATGGTGTCATCCATGACGATGATTTATTGATCCTTGGTAATATTTTAAATATGATCACTTCAGGCGCTATTACTATTTTATTAATTTATTATATGATGAGAAAAAAAGCATAATTTAAGAAAAATCATATAAATAACAATTTACCTGTTGATTTTCTGCTTGATAAACAGTTGAGTATTGTTTTTTACTGATATCCATAGTAATCCGATGTTTTATCTGCATAAAAAGTGTAGGAGTCCTGCGGCATTTACTTATCTAGATAACTAATGTTATAATATAAATGCAAGATGAATTTCACCTTTGAGGAATTCAAAATATCTTAATGTATGAAGGAGGAAAATTATCATGAAAATTCGTAATTCAACAATTATTAAAGATGAAGCTATTCTATTAGAAATAACAGGCGGTTATAAAACTGTGGTTGTTACTCGACAAGCCTCTCCCATTGTGAAGCTTGAGCTTATGCTAAAAGAAGAGATTATTACATTGGATGAACTCCTAAAAGCTCTGGAGGAGAAAGGTTCAGGAGGTAAGGGAGTAGGTGTACATACTTTGTAGCTTAATGGAGGTTCGTAAGCTAAAACCAAGTAGATATACGCACTACCAATGAATTTGCAACAAGTCGCAAAAGTTTGGAAAACAGCAACTCTAAAATAGGATATGAGAGCTGTCAGCAATTGAAGCAAGTTCAATCTGGTAGTGCGCATGGTTAATTTAAGGACCTCGGTATAAATAACAATTTACCTGCTGATTATCAGCGTGATAAATTGGTGGATATTGCTTTTTGCAGATATCCATAGCAAAAGGACAACGTGGATGGAAATGACAACCGCTGGGAGGTGAGCTTGGCGATGGTATTTCGGTAAAAGTGACTGGTTCAATTTTCTTTTTAGATGGAACAATGTCAGGAATGGAAGAAAGCAAAGCTTGCGTATAAGGATGTTTAGGGAATGTTAATACATCATTCACATCGCCATACTCCACAATTCTTCCTAAATACATAACAGCAACATGATCTGCCATATAACCAACGACAGCCATATTATGTGAAATAAAGAGATAACTCACCTGCTGTTGTTGCTGCAATCGTTTTAATAAATTTAAAATTTGTGCTTGTACTGAAACATCTAGCGCGCTTGTTGGCTCATCGCAAATGACAACTTGTGGTGATACAGATAATGCTCTTGCTATTGCCACACGTTGGCGCTGACCACCAGAAAACTCATGCGGATAGGCTGATTTATATTCTGGCAACAGACCCACTTCTAATAATAATTTATCGACTTCTTTTGCTAATTCAATGGCTGATAATTTACGGTAAATTAACAATCCTTCGCTAATAATTTCTGCCACCTGCATACGTGGATTTAAAGAGGAAAAAGGATCTTGGAAAACCAATTGAATTAATTTTCTATATTTATTGCTCTCCTGTTGCTTCATTTTTCCCACTGCCACATCTTGCCAATAAATATCCCCTTTTGCTTCTGGGATTAGGCGTAACACGGCTTTCGCTAAAGTTGTTTTGCCACAACCGGACTCACCTACTATAGCCAATGTTTTAGCTGGTTTTAAATGGATGCTAATATCATCAACCGCTTTAACATATCCTACCGTGCGTTTTAATAAACCCTTTTTTATAGGAAAATAGACTTTAAGATTTTGCGTTTTTAGAACAGCATTCTCATCTGCTTGTTTGGATGGCAATGATGGGAGTGGAACTAGCACAATTTCTTGTTTTAACGTATTAAAAGCTAAATGACAACGTGTGCTATGCAATTCATTAGTATACCAAGGAGGTAATTGCTGTTGGCATATAGCAACTGACATTTTACAGCGTGGTAAAAAACGACATAAAGAAAATGTTTGGTTCAATGAGGGAACTTGGCCTGGAATAGCATTTAAAAAATAATCTCGTTGAGACAATTGCGGTATTGCAGAAAATAACTGCTTACTGTAAGGATGTGCTGGCTCTGCGAAAAACTCTTTTACTGTGCTTTTCTCTATTAAATGCCCTGCATACATCACGGCCACATCATCAGCCATTTGTGCAACAATGCCTAAATCATGGGTAATCAATAAAATGGCCATGCCAGTTTCTTGTTGAATATTCTTTAACAAGGTTAAAATTTGCGCTTGAATCGTTAAATCTAACGCAGTAGTCAATTCATCAGCAATTAATAATGCGGGTTTTGCTGCAATAGCCATTGCTATCATGACACGCTGACGCATACCACCTGATAATTCATGGGGATAATTGTCTACCCGCAAATGCGGATCGCTAATGCCAACAGAGTTTAGTAATTGTGCAGCTCGCAGCATAAACTCATTGCTTGGGCAATCCGTATGCTTTCTTATGACCTCTATTAATTGCTCACCTATCGATAATACAGGATTTAATGCTGTCATAGGCTCTTGGAAAACCATGGCAATTTGTTTGCCTCTTACTGACATCATCTCAGCATCGGAGAAGTCTAATAAATTGCTATCATTAAAGATAACTTTACTTTGGCTACCAAATGATGCGGATTCAGGCACTAATTGCAACAAAGATAATGCCGTCATACTTTTTCCGGAACCTGATTCACCAACTAAAGCTAATGTTTTACCTGCAAATAAATCAAAACTAATGTCATCTACAATAGCTACAGGTTGATTGTTAACCGGTAGGAAGGTTTGTAGGTTTTGGACACTAAGCAGTGGTTTATTCATAACAATTCCTATCACACATTACACATATTATTCTCGGCCTCTCTCATGCGGATCAAATACATCTCGCAATGCATCCGCAAATAAATTCGCTGAAAGCACTAACATAAACATTAAGCTAAATGCTCCTGCCAACGACCACCATACTACAGGTTCCCGCGATAATTCTAAGCGCGCTTGATTGATCATATTTCCCCAACTGTTCATGCTAGCATCAACACCAATTCCCACATAAGATAAAATCGCTTCAGCCAGCACCAAACCACTAAAATCCATCGCAACAGTGATTACTACGATATGCATTAAATTAGGCATAATATGTCGCACTATTATTTTTAGATGTGATAATCCTAATACATGCGCTGCTTGCACAAAATCAAGCTGGATAAGTTTTAAGGTTTCACCGCGCAATAAACGACATAAATTGGCCCAACTAGTAATTCCCAAAATAACACATAAAGAGAAAAGACTAATATCACCACGTTGAGTATCGGTTATAAAAAGGTAAGCGTGATTGTCAAAAAAGATTTGTATCGTGAGTACTGATGCTGCAATCAATAAAACACCTGGAATAGAACTTAATACTGTATAGCTGTACTGAATCATATCATCAATCCAGCCACGAAAATATCCAGCCATACAACCTAATAATAGCGCAAAAGGCAAAGTAACTAGCGTCGTTAAAGTACCTATGACCATACCAGTTCGAATACTTTTAATAGTATGATAAAAAACATCACTTCCTACTTTATCGGTACCCATAATATAATATTGTTGTCCTAGCGAAAGTGAAATTGTGGTAATAATAATCAATAATGATAGCGTAATGATTAATGTTCTATAGCAAACTTTTGTATTACCAAAGGCAATAGCATAACAGGCACTAAAGAATCTATCTTTATTAATAAGAGAGTAAATGAAAACAATAAGCAATAAGACCATTATCGACAAACTTATACCCAATACCGAGCCTTTTAGAGTGATTTCTGCAATATCCCTCCATTTCTCACTGTCGTTTTTTAAATTAACCCCAGCATATTTTAAACGCGGATAGGTCCATGCAATACTGCCATCTGCCTGTAGTAGGCTTTCTTTAGAAAGTGCATATAATGCAAAAGGTTTTGAATAAGAAGTTTCACGATGCTCCCCTATCGGGGCTATGAATTTATCTAATACACTTTTTACTTTAAACCGAGATGCGTCATCTTGCTCATCACTTTGTGATTCTTTATTAGCAGTTGTAATCGATTGATAATGCAGACAATCAGCAATGAGAATAGTAGTATAAAAAAGTAAAATAACGATACAAGCCATTGCTATGGGCTGTTGTAATAATTTATACCATTTTGCGCGCAATTCCTTATTACGCACCACATGGTAAAAATACCCGATAATAAATGCTAATAAAAAGAAGATAAAAGCATCTGTTAGCAGGATAATTGGTTTAAAATCCATTTCTACTTCCTTAAGCTAATCTTACGCGGGGATCAACTAACGTATAAGAAATATCCGTTAATAATAATCCCACAATGTATAATACTGAACCCAAAAACACCATGGCACGAACTATGGCAAAATCCTGCTGCATAATGGCATCGATGGTATAACTACCTAGTCCAGGAATTGCAAAAAAAGATTCCAAGAGTAAACTGCCAAAAAACAGCGATGGGATAATAACTACCACACCGGTTAAAATAGGTATCATCGCATTTTTTAACACGTGTTTGAAGAAAATGAGGTATTCTGATAGTCCTTTCGCACGCGCTGTTAATACGTACTGTTTTGATAACTCCTCAATAAATAATACCCTATACCAGCGTACGCCTGCGCCAATACCAGAAATAATCCCCACTAAGATGGGCAAGGCAACAAATTTCATTAGAATCCAACCATCCTCATAACCCGATACTGGAACAACTTGTAACGTTTTTGAAAAAATAAATTGGCCGCCCATAATAAAAAACAATCCGGAAATCGACATGATGACAACACAAAAAGCACTACCCCAGCGATCAATGAATCCTGATTTAAAAAAGACCAATAACAGAGCAAAGGTAATATTGACAAATAAACCAATCACTAATGTGGGCGCAGCGATAGCTAAGCTAGGGAACATACGTGTTTTAATATCGTGACCAATGTTACGCCCGGTGTCAGAGCTTCCGAATTTAAATAGTAATAAATTTATTGATTTATTATAAAAAATAGTATTAGTTATCTTTTGAGATCGATCAGCTGATTCATTATAAAATAAAGGCTTGTCATATCCACGTTGTGATTTCCACTCTTGGATAGCTTGTGGAGTGACGTACTTTTGCCCCAGTTGTATACGAGCCATATCATCAGGTGAATTAACGACGAAGAATAATAGAAAGGTGATTAGGTTTATTCCTAATAAGATTGGGAGGGCGTATAGTACTCGTCGTAGTATGTAGTAAAACATTGCTTTTGTACCTTATTTAAGGCTTCCTGGATCCCGGATATTAAGTGTATCTAAGCTCGCTACGCTCACTAAGATACACTACAATTCCGGGAACCATGCCTCAATATATAACCTTCGGTTCCCACCACTTCAGGGACCATGCCTCAATATATAATTTTCGGTTCCCGGAAATTACAGCCACTTAATGAGTGCGTAGCGCGAATTTAGTGGCTGTTATTATCCGGGATCCAGAGCCTCAATTTAAACCCTAGGAACTAATCGATGCTGCTTCTTCCATAGCGCATATCCAATACCAAATGCCACTGCCAATAATCCAATCACACCCAATACCACCGGCCAAATAATCGGTTGATTCCATTCTAATCGCAATTTAGCCCTTAATACTGGATCAATCTCTCGATATTTCAAACCATTATTTACCATCGGGTTTGGTGGTAAATGATTATTCCATTGATGTGATAGCGTTATAGTTTGTGGTAATACTCCCCAAATCCATGGGGCATCTTTACGTAATAAATCCACCATTTGATTAATAAGCGTTTGACGTTCTGGTGTATCTGCCATATCACGCATTTTTAAAAACATCGCATCATATTGCGGATTATTATAGTTACTGGTATTTTGCCCAGCATATTTTGCCATACTGTTTTTGCTGTATAATAAAAATAAAAAATTTTCCGGATCAGGATAATCGGCATTCCATCCCCAAAAAAATAATTGCGCATCCCCTTTTTGCATTTTATCTTGAAAGCGATTGTACTGGGTTGACTCTATCTGCAGATCAATACCTAACTTCGCAAATTGCTCTTTTAACCAGGTATTTAATGCTTGTTCATCGGTATTATTGCCGGCTACTAATGACATATGTAATACTAAGGGTTCATCGGTTTTATTTACTCTACCATCGGGGTAACCCGCTTCTTTTAATAATTTTTTTGCATCTGCTAACGGTCGACGTTGGGCTGAACCATTTTTCCATTCATATACGATAGGATTAATCCCCGCCTGACCACTTTGATAACCAAATATCCCAACTGGAATTGGACCTTGAGCCACTTGTGCTCTGCCATTTAAAAAAATGGCAATATATTCTTCCATATTCACTGCGATTGAAATCGCTTGCCTTAATTTTTTCTGACTTTCCGTATTACTTCCTACAACATCATCTAACATATTAAAACCCATGTAAAATATGGAAGGCGCAATATCAGTGTTTAAAAACATGCCTTTTTTCACCATTTCATCAGTTAATGATACGCTGCCACTATCACCTAAGCGAATTGCTTGATCAAATGTATCTGAACTGATGCCAGACTGATCGTAATATCCTTGTAAAAATTTTGTCCATAAAGGGATACTCTCTTTTTCTAAGGATAAGATCACTTTATCAACATGTGGTAATAATTTGCCAGTCGATGAATATTCAGGGTGGAAATTAGGATTTTTGCTCAACACCATTTGTCGATTGGGATTATTCTCTTGTAATAAATAAGGTCCAGTACCAATAGGATACCAATCTAAGGTAATATTTCGCGCCAGCATACCAGGTTGGTTATAGAAATTATCGGCCTCCCAAGGAATAGGAGCAAAAAATGGCATGGCAAGCCAATAGATAAACTGCTGATATTTACCCTTTAGTATAATTTCATATTGATATTTATTAATAACACGTACCCCAGGTAAATCATACTTTCTTAGATCTAACCATAATCCACTTTCGTGATGCCATGCCGAAGTTAATTGTTTGTTGTAATCTTCTAACCCTAAGATATAGCGATTCATTACACTAGCAATTGGGGAATTTAAGTGCGGATCAGCTATTCGTTTAATTTGATAAACATAATCATCCGCTGTTAACTCGCGCGTTCCTGTATAAGGAAAATCATTTAATGTACTAATATTTTTCAAATCAACAGGTTGTAACTTAAGATAGCGATATTCCCCTGCTTCATTTTTAGCTAAGGAGGGATGAGGTTGATATAAAATACCGGGCTTAATTGTAATTAAATAAACCGACTGTGCAATAGCATCACTAGACGCATTATCCGGCAATAATTTTCCTGACTTATCGTAATAACGAACTGTGGGCCTTTCTGTTGTAGTTAGCGGAATTAGTGTATAAGGGCGTTTAAGCAAATCATATTGTAAAGGCGGCTCGTAAATTTGCCCTAAAAATATATACTCATCTTGTGAATAGGATTGCGCCGGATCAAGGTGTTTTGGTTGCTCAGAAAACGCTGCATAAAGTGCGTTATCTTCTGCTTGGCTTCCTGGATAAGGCATATTCCATGGCGTATGCTCAGAGCAACCTGAAGCAAATATCAGTATAAATATACTCATCGCCAATGAATTTGCAGCAAGGCGCGAGACAGCGAGCAACCGGCGTGTACGCATAGTACATGAGGGTTGCGAGCTGTTGAAGCAACGCCGCTGCAGATTCATTGGCGATGAGTGTATAAGTTTTAAAATCCGATACATGTAAAAGCACCTATCCAGTATCCATTTCTAATAGTATAATCATCGACATTAATTTAGCCGGAGATTATATATGCCAGGACTTCTTACTAATAAAAAAGCGTTAATCGTTGGGCTTGCCAGCAATCGTTCTATAGCAGCTGGTATTGCTGAAGCATTCCATCGGGAAGGTGCTAGCCTCGCTTTTACTTATCAAAACGATAAACTTAAAGATAGAGTAATTGACATGGCTGCGCAATATAATTCTAATCTTACCTTTCCTTGTGATGTCAGCAATGATGCTGAAATTGCCGACGTTTTTACGGAGCTTGGCAAGAGCTGGTCAGAATTAGACATTATTGTGCATTCTGTTGCTTACGCGCCTGCTCATCTCTTAGAAGGTGATTTTACTGATAATATCGATCGTGAAGGATTTCGCGTTGCGCATGATATTAGCTCATACAGTTTTAGTGCACTTGCCAAGGCAGCTAAGCCTTTGATGGAAAATCGTGCTGGCTCATTACTGACATTATCCTATCTTGGTTCGGAACGTGTTTTCCCTAACTACAATGTGATGGGATTAGCTAAGGCTAGTTTAGAAGCCAACGTACGTTATATGGCAAGTAGTCTTGGTCCCAAAGGAATTCGTGTTAATGGTATTTCGGCAGGCGCTATTCGCACTCTAGCTGCATCAGGGATAAAGAATTTTCGTAAAATGTTAAAATTTAACGAAAGCGTTTCACCCTTACGTCGTAATGTGAGCATTGAGGATGTTGGCAATGTGGCTGCTTTTCTTGCTTCTGATTATGCTGCGGGTATTACTGGTGAAATTATTCACGTCGATGCTGGTTTTCATGTCGTTGGTCTTGCTGACTTCAGTGAGGCTCAGGAATAATGGAATGGCTATTTGATCCAACTTCGTTAGCATTGCTCGGTACATTAACGTTACTTGAAATCGTACTGGGCGTTGACAATATTATCTTCCTTGCTATTTTGGTTAACAAATTGCCAAAACATCAGCAAGCCAGTGCACGCGTCATTGGTTTATTGTTGGCGATGGTAACGAGGATACTCTTTTTGCTATCGATAACTTGGATTATGCGGCTTAGCGCACCGTTGTTTCATATCTTTGAGACAGGTGTGTCTGGACGTGATCTGGTATTAATAATAGGCGGTGCATTTTTAGCTATAAAAGCTATACACGAGATTTGGGGGATGCTTAATCCCATCAAAAAACCCTCTCTTCACACTATCGCTAAAGCAAGTGCTAATTATACTTTGACCATAATTCAAATTGCTATTATTGATATCGTATTTTCCATTGATTCGGTAATCACTGCTGTGGGTTTATCAAATCAGTTATGGATTATGATTACAGCAATTATAATATCAGTCTTCATAATGCTAGGATTTGCCGCAACCATTGGCCGTTTCATTGATAACAACCCACCCATTAAAATGTTAGCCCTTTGCTTTTTAATATTTATCGGGGTGATTTTAGTTGCTGATGGTTTAGATCTTTATATATCTAAAGGATACCTCTATTTCGCAATGGCATTTTCTTTGATGGTAGAGTTGTTAAACATTCAGATGCGGAAACAGGATATCACGTAATGCAAATCCCGCAGTCGAACCGCGGGATTGCAAGCAAAGGAAGGCGAAAATATTGGTTTTTATTTTCACTTCAGATTAAAAATAACCGTATGATCAATAATGCCAAAGGCTGCTAATAACCAAACAACAACACAAACTATAACAAATATATTTAATATTGACTTTATTGATGCGGCCATTGGAATGTATCTATTAATCACACCCAAAACAACACCGACGAGTACCAAAACAAGGACAATTGAAATGATTGACATAATTAAGCACCTCACTACCGAGGAAATAAATTTTCATTCATCATAAACAGACATTGTTTATCTTATGCTACCCAATTGGGCTGTATCACCAAGATAGCCAGTAAATAAACATCCGCTTATCATCCCTACTACTAAAATACAGCACAAATAAACTACTATTTTTAATACATCCTCTTCTGTTACTAGAATTTGTAACTCTCTATAGATTCAGTCTAGCATGTTTCCTAATTACAAATGAATACAAAATGGTCAATTTAGAATAAAAAAATTAATTTAGTTTATAGCAAAACTATGATTTAGCCCATACTTCTGATCCTTTACCGCACTGCGCTCCTCAAAGGCTACTTTGCTAGCCTGCATATTGTAGTAGCACACTATAGACAATACAGTTATAAGAAAAAGCAATGGTAACCCCACTTTACTAATACATTGAATTTTTTCCCCAACAACTAGTAATTTATTACGACAAAAGTTATGCACTAAAATAATTTCGATTGCGGTAGCAAATACGAAAAAATAGCAGGTCAAGAAGAACGCATCAATAAAGGTAAGATAAGGCACTTTTGGTAAGTTTAATGAAATGGCAAATGAAAATGCAATAACAGTTAAAATAGTAGTAACGGAAATTTGCACCTGCGTATTAGTATCTTTTGGATCTACCCATAATGCGGTCCATGATAAAATCACCATCAAGAGTAATGGTATAAATACTTTCCAAATATATAATGCGGTACGCCTTTCTATTTCGATGTCAAAATTTATTGCGTTTACAGCTTCATCATTAAGACCTGCAATATTTTTTTCAGTAGAGGTCAATCCGATTACGTTCCATTGTGAAAGAGAAGAAAATGCATCAGCTTGCGCATCAAAAGACCCTTTCGAAAATATTTGAGGCAAGTCTTTGCTATCTGCTAATTTAAAATCGACTAATTGCTCTTCACTAACAAAAGGTTGAATCATGATTTTTAACATTTGATCATCGAATGGAAAATTGTGTAAATAAAACGGGTTAGAAAGCTGAGCACTTGAACGCTCATAATATTTTGCCGTACCATCGGCATAAACACGCACGATAGCATCATATGCTGAATGAGGTACTACTGCATTCGCAAAATCAAAATTTGGCACCCAAATCTGATTGGGTTTGTAAATGCGATATTCGGTATCTGGATTTTGTGAGTGAAAAGCAAGTCGTGGGTCTTTCCATTTTGCAAGCAAATAGCCAACCACATTAAATCGTAAATTGGCTTCATCAATTTCAGAAAGATTAATTATTCGAAAGGAAATGTAAACAGGAATTTTATCTTTACCATTAAATGGAGCTCTTATCAGAGTATCAGGCGATAAATCATTTTTGCTCGTGTCTATTCTTGAAGATGCTGCCGCGGCTTTAAAAGCAACTAATAAAAAAATTATAGTGCATAGTGTATAAGCAACAGCTTTCCATTTCATAATTTATCCTTATTATCTATAGCAGAGTAATTTTGTTTCAGTTCCCAATTGTAATTTAGCCATTCCACCCATGGGCATAGGGAAATTCATTGGCCCATGCCCTATTCCTGTTACTTGTACCACGGGAATATCACAACTTTGTGCAAAGCGTTCTAATACTGGTTTAATCAATGAAGTTCCATTGGGCTCTTTACCCTCCAGAAAATCACCAAACACAATTGCTGCCGCACCCTTAAAAATAGTTGCTTGATGTAAATGTTCTAACATACGATCAATCTTATAGCCACGCTCCCCTACTTCTTCAATAAATATAATTTTATTGTCACCGTTAATTTGCCATACCGTTCCAATACTAGTTTGCAATAAGCATAAATTACCACCAGTAATACTAGCTTCAACAATATAATTTTTTTCAGCGAGGCTATTTAAAGGTAATCCTAACCATTCCACTTGCTTGATTTCACCAAATAAAAAGGATTTCACTACAGCAAGCGATTCAGGAGAAAATATATCTGGCGAGGCAGCTCCATGAATGGTTGGCCAATGCCATTGCTGCAGTAAATATAAATTAAGCGCCGTAATGTCACTCATACCAACAAATAATTTAGGTGTGTCGGGCCGGGTCATTTTAGTTAGCTCGGGAATTAAACGCATGCTTCCATAGCCACCCCGAGCGCAAATAATAGCTTTTGTTTCGGGGTTTAATAGGGCATTTTTTAAAAACTTAAACCGGATTTCATCAGAGTTAGCGCATAATAGATCATTACCAAAAATATCCTTATCTAGGATACAATTTAATTGCCAGGATGTTAGTAATTCTATTAACCCTTTTAAACGATCAGCAGAGCATCGCGAAGCGGGCGCGATAATTTCAACCTTATCACCGGCTTTTAACAGTGGGAATTTTTGCATAACTTACTCTTCCTGATGTTTTGCCCCATGTGCGTGGTCTTTGACCATATCTTCAAATGTTTTCATGCTCTCTGATTGTACGATCATATAACGTGGTTGTGTCATTGCTTTTTCAGATTTATTAGCAGGACGACCATCAATGCTAAATGCCATTTCATAGCCTGCTTTTTCTGCTTCCTGCTCAAGATAATCATCATATATGCCATAAGGCCATGCTAATAAAGTAACCTTGATATCGAGTTTTTCTTCAAGCACCTGCTTTGATTTAAAAAGCTGAGTATGAACGAGTTTTTCATAATCAGTAGAAGAAAGGCGTTTCTTTTCTTGCTTAAAATTAGGGTGCCAGTAAGTATGTCCTTGAACATCAAAAAGACCTGTTTTTTGTAATTCTCTCAATTGTTCCCAAGTCAATGCATAGGACGCATTAGAAATAGCTGAAGGATAGATGAATAAGGTAACCGGAACATTATACTTACGTATTAGCGGCAACATATAGGTATAGACAGATTTTTTTCCATCATCAGCAGTGATTACCACAGACTTCTCTGGGAGTGAAGAGCGTTTCCCCTCCAAATAACTTACTAGATCCTTTAGTGGAATAACGGTGTAACCATTTTCTTTAAGCCACTTAAGCTGCTCTTCAAATCTTTCAGTGCTAATTGTCATACTACCTGGAACTGATGGATCAAAATTATGATAAGTCAGGATGGGAACGCTAATTGAATTATCAGCCAATGCAGCAGGGCTGAAGATACAAAGGGCTAGCAGTATACTATTGATTAATAAGCGGAAAATATTACGCATTTCTTAATAACCTCCTTGTTATATGTATAAACACTCGTGTTCAGAATATATTATAGTCAATTGTACTATAAAACCATCTTAGTACCTAAAAGGATCAAAGGCCATAAGCATCTATGACTATATGAAATATATCTGAGCTATTTGTCGATAAAGTAATCTCCTTTTCCCCCTGCAAATCGCCTTCCTTTGCAAAAGGCTCACCAGTCATTGATAACCTTGCGATGATCTGTAAAGGTTGGTTTTTAGGTAATAAGCGATTTTGCATCATTGCATTTTGATTGGTTAATTCTACTTTTAAGGGAAATTCACCAACAGGTACTTTTATTACCCATAACGGCGGTAAGTTAGCCCCTTTTTCTTTAACAATAACAAAAAGTGATTTGGCTTTTGCAATTTGCTGTTGTAATTCTTTAGCTACTGAAATCTCTATTGCCAAATGATTAACACTATTTTCAGTTATTTTTTGCTGTGCTTTATTCATCGCTGCGCGAATTGTTTTTCCAGCATCACTTTCAGCTGCATAGTCATCAACAATTTGCCGCCAGTAATCTAACGCTTTTTGATAATCTTGATTATTAAATGAGATCGTTGCTAATAAATTTACCGCTGAAGGATGCTGTGGCTCTTGGCTGATAACATAATCCAGCATAGTAATTAGCTGCGGACTAGTTTGACCTTGCTGTTGCAAATAAAGTGTTTGCGCATAAGCGGCATTAAGCTCAACATCTGTAGGTGCTATGGCATAGGCTTTAGTATAAGCATCCGCTGCCGCTTGGTAGTCTTTTTTTGCAGCATACAATTTTCCTAAAATAAACCAACCTTGTGCACTTTTAGGATTTTTTTGCAGTTGTCCTTTTACCTCAAAAATAATGTTATCTGGCGATTTATGATCAGGATTTTGGATGATTTTATTATAAATAGCCGCATCTGCTAACAAGGTTTCCCAATTCATTACTTTTTGAGGAGAGCCTAAAAGCATATATAATGAGATGGTGCTAACACCTAAAACAAGACTAGTAAGTATTGCGAAACGCTTGGAAGTTTTTTGTTTTAAGAAAAAATAGATAAAATAGCTTATTAAAGTTGTAATTAATAATAGCAAAAAAATTAACATGAGTAATGATCCCTAAATAGTATTAGTATCCTACGCCTCTCCCCTTGTGGGAGAGGTCGACCACGCTTTAGCGCGGGCAGGTGAGGGGGCAGATCTATCTACGTAGAAATATCACGAGTAAATAGCATTTCTTTCTTCGTCGCTTTCCCCTCACCCTCGCAAGCTTCGCTTGCATTTCCCTCTCCCGCAAGGGGAGAGGGGTTAGGTTTTGCGCACCAATTTAAATATAATTCCTCCACCAATCACAACTAAAACCAAGGGTAAAAACCACAATACTAAAGTTGAACTTCGCACTGGTGGAGAAAATAATACAAAATCACCATAACGCTCTGTTAAATAAGCCTTAATTTCCTCATCGCTTTTGCCATCTAGCATTTGTTGGTAGACTTCACGACGTAAATCATGGGCGAGTGGCGCATCAGAATCGGTTAATGTTTGGTTTTGACAGACTAAACAGCGAAGCTCCTGCCCCAAATCCATAAACCGTTGCTGCTGTGCTGGGTCAGCAAAAGGATATTTATCCTGGGATTCTGCTAGCGCTATAGAACCTGTCGCTAACGTAAAAAATAATATGAAAACTAGCCGTATTAATAACATTACTTACCCTCAATAGCTTCCATCTTACGTGCTTCATGCATTAATAAAATAGGAATATTATCGCGTATAGGATAGGCTAACTGCTCTGCCTTACAACGAAGTTCTTTCGCGCGTTTATTCAACTCTAGCTTACCGCGACAACTAGGACAGACAATAATATTTAATAAATATTTATCCATTTATCATTTCCTGAATACGTTTAGTAAACTGCTCTAAAAAATGAGAGCAAATTACTAAATCAACAGCTAAATACCAACCGTTTTTTAAAGTTGAAGGATAGCATTTTACCGCATCTTTTTCTGTCATTATTATGGGATATTCATCGTTAAATGTTAAATCTTTATCGACATACTGATGGTGATCAGCAAATGGATGCGGAATCACCTCCATACCTAAATCCCGTAGTTGTTGAAAGAAAAGATCAGGGTGAGCAATACCTGCAACACCATGGACTTTTTTGCCAACAAATTGGGATAGTTCAACGGATTGCTTTTCAGGGCTAATAGAAATCAATGCCTTGGGTTTTTGATAAAAATTATTTTCATGTTTACCCTCTTTTTCTTGGTAAACCACAAAATCCGCCTTTTTAAGGCGTGCAACCGGCTCTCGTAGAGGCCCTGCTGGAATCGTATGCCGATTGCCAAATAATTTCTCACCATTGACTACTACCACTTCCATATCACGTGCCAAGCGATAATGTTGCAAACCATCATCACATAATATAATTTGTGGCTTAGCAGTTTGATATAACTTATGCGCCGACATGGACTTATATTTACCTATAAAAACAGGGCATTGTGTATTTTGTGCGATCATGACTGGTTCATCGCCAAAGATTTCCGGGTCGCTATCAGCCGTGACTTCTACTGAATCCTCACCCATTTCTTTTTCATAAGCGCTAGCAACTACACCAACAGATAAGCCTTGTTGCTTTAACATATTGCATAAAGCAATAACTAAAGGTGTTTTACCACTACCACCTACGGTAATATTTCCAATGATAATCACAGGAACTGGCAAACGATAAGGCTCTATCATACCTGTTCTGTACAAAAACAAACGAAGTTCAATAATAATCCGCATTAACCAGGCTAAAGGAAGTAAAAAAATAGCCCACTTACTATCCTCATACCAAATTTTATATATCCATTGCCGAACTATTTTACTCATGCTTAGCCTTTTGCAATTGCATCTTATAAAATTGTGCGTAAAAACCATTTTTTGCTAGCAATTCATCATGCTTACCAATCTCAACAATTTGCCCTGCTTCAATAACGACAATTTTATCAGCATGCTCAATCGTTGATAATCGATGCGCAACAACTAAAGTGGTTCGATCTTGCATCAGTGTATGCAAAGCTGACTGGATATAATGTTCAGACTCTGAATCTAATGCAGACGTCGCCTCATCAAAAATTAAAATGGGTGCGTTTTTATAAATTGCTCTGGCTATTGCAATACGCTGTCTTTGACCGCCAGATAACATCACACCATTTTCACCAATTAAGGTATCGTAACCTTGCTGTAATTGATCGATAAACTCAGCAGCATAGGCAAGTTCAGCTGCTTTTTTGACCCTTTCCATGTCGATAGTTTCTTGGGCATAAGCAATATTATTGGCAATGGTATCATTGAATAACACAACATGTTGCGATACTGTCGCCATGTAATTACGTAACTCTTCTAAAGGGACATCACGAATACTCATACCATCAATGTTGATTTCACCAGAATATTCATCGTAAAAACGAGGTAATAAACTCGTCAATGTGGTTTTACCACTACCAGAGCGTCCTACAAAAGCAACCGTTTCTCCTGCTTTTATATTTAAATTAATATTCTGGAGTACGGGTTTATTTGGTAGATAGGAGAAATTTACTTCTTTAAATTCGATATCTCCTTTTACTTTTGCAAAGTGTTTTTTACCTTGATCTTCTTCTACCGGCAAATCTAAAAACGCAAATACACTTTGCGCTCCCGCCAAACCTTGTTGAATCTTATTGCTAATCGAGGTTAATTGCTTAATAGGATTGAGCAAAGAGACTATAGCTGTCATTAGCGTAGCAAATTGACCCGCGCTTAATTCTTGGCCACCACTTGGCGATATAGCATAAAAGATAGCCAAGGCAAGACCAATTCCGCCTAAAAATTGAATTAAAGGAGAACTCGCAGCTGATGTCACAATCATTTTCATTTCTAGATGACGATTATGCTCGGTAACTTCTGAGAATTTGGTAATTTCATGTTGTTCACCGTTAAATATTCTCACCACACGATAAGCCTCAATATTTTCTTGAGCAACTTGGGTCACATTCCCCATATTTTTTTGAATACTATGGCTGATCCGACGAAATCGTTTACTTGCATAAGTGAAAACAAGAACAACCAATGGCCCAACAGTAAGAAATAATAACGTCATTTTCCAGCTGGTATTAAACATAACACCGAGTAAAAATAATGCCAAAAACGTATTGCGAATTACATCGATCATCACATTAGTTGATGCTTTAGCTAATTGATCGACATTGTAGGAAATGGTAGATAATATTTGGCCACTTGGTGTTTGATCATAAAATCGTGATGGCAATCGTTGTAAATGCGCAAAAACCTGTTGCCTTGCTTTAACCACTAAATGTCTAGCCACATATGACATGCCATACTCAGAAATAAAACTCATTGCACCCCGTAATAAAAAAGCAGCGGGAAGAATAATCGGCACCCATTTAATGTAGTTATTATCTTTGGCAACAAACACATCATCAATTAATGGCTGTAATAATCGCACCATGCCTGCATCAACAGCTGAATAAAGCGCATTCGCAATAACAGTGAGAACGGCAATCCACCAATAGGGCTTGAGGTAAGTCATTAAACGTTTATAAGTCGCCCATTGACTATAAGGTAGAGGAATTTTTGACATAGATATCATTTAGTTGAGAACAGATAGGATATTGTACTGAATTCTTGGTTTTTGTCCACCTATTCTTATTTGGATAGGTTACTTTTCATTCTCTGATCCCATATTCCAAGAAGGTGGATCGCTGGCTGGAAATGATTCTTCTGAGGATTCTTCTACAATTTCATCATCATGTTTTTTTTGTTTTGGGCTAACTGGTTTTTTAGCAGGACTAGCCGGTGGAGTCTTTTTATCGTTCATTACGCCCTTCTCCTTCCGATATGATAATATGGCCTTTTTCCTTATTATAGGTTCATTGTACCATGATACAAGAAGCGATGTTCGGCGCGGGGTGCTTTTGGGGCGTTGAAGCTCTTTTTGCTAAAGTGCCTGGTGTGGTAGATACCCAAGTAGGCTATGCTGGCGGCACAGTAGAAAACCCTAGCTATAAGGAGGTCTGTACCGATAAGACAGGACATGCTGAAGTGGTATGGCTACGTTTTGATAATGAAAAAGTTAGCTATGAGCAATTACTTGATATTTTCTTTGCCAACCACAACCCAACTACTATAAATCGCCAAGGGCCCGATATAGGTGCGCAATATCGCTCCGTAATTTTTTATTATAGTGAAGATCAATACAAACTCGCTACACATAAAATTCAACAACTAACCGATGAAAAACATTACTCGCAAAAGATTGTAACAGCCATCTCCCCCGCTCCGACTTTTTATCGTGCGGAAGAGTATCATCAAAAATATTTAGAAAAGAAAGGACAAGATCACTGTGGAATATAAAATATGAATTATCAACATGCTTATCATGTGGGCAGTATTGCTGATGTTTTTAAACACAGTGTTATTATTCAATTAATTAGAGCCTTGCAAAAAAAACCAACGCCAATGTGTTATATCGAAACACATGCTGGGGCACCGTTATATGATTTATTGGGAAAAGAAGCGCAAAAAACTGGGGAATATAATGATGGTATTGCAAAATTATGGAATGCCAAAGCGATTCATCATCCGGCAATTAAAGAGTATTTACAAGTAATACAATCGTATAATAAAGATAGTGGTTTGGCTTGTTATCCAGGCTCTAGTATTATAGCGCGCCATTTGTTTCGCGAAAATGATGAAGCTGTTTTTTGTGAATTACATCCTACGATGTATGAAAAGTTGCGTTACTATTTTTATCCTGATAAGCAATCACATGCACATCATCGCGATGGGTATGAAGCTTTACCTGGATTATTGCCACCTAAAGCGAAACGCGGGATTGTAGTGATTGATCCACCGTACGAAGAAAAAGATGAATACCAACAGGTGTTAAATGTGCTTAAAAAAGCGCATGAACGCTGGACGCAAGGTGTTTATGTAGTGTGGTATCCCATCAAGCAATTAGATGTAGTTCGTGAATTTTATCATTGTTTGAAAAAGATGAATCTTAATGATGTAGTGGTTGCAGAATGTTGGGTGCGCCAGGATAAAATGGGTAAACGGTTAAATGGTTCGGGGATGGCAATTATTAATGCGCCTTGGCAGTTTGATAAGTTGCTGAAGGGATATTTGCCGGAATTGGCTGAATTATTGGGGATTAAACAACTAGGAAAGATTGAGATAGTTAATTTATCCAGTAAGTAGAGTTTATAACCCATCTATCTATCAGATCGTGGTGAGTTTACAGCATAAGGCTTAGGAGGATTTTTTGGTGCAACTCTTGCCGGAGTAGCAATTGTATCTTTTACCGGGTAAGGAGGAAGTGGCAGTTTGCTATAGTATAAATTAAGCTGTTGTTGTATGGGAATTATTGTGCACATAAGCCTACTCCCATTAGGGTATTCCAGCGGTCTTCTTTTAGTTAATTCATCAAACCCTAGTTTTTTATATAATTCAATAAGATCATCATCACCCGCGATTAATACAATGCGTGCAGTTGCCGGTAA